>ERZ780207.138-NODE-138-length-93226-cov-15.040850_pt1 | contig 93226 bp, 59 predicted proteins | sample MGYA00510977_ERZ780207 | MGnify/ENA primary metagenome ERZ780207 (study PRJEB29588, sample SAMEA2151383) | human gut metagenome | biome: human gut; feature: human-associated habitat; material: faeces | place: Denmark | collected 2008/2010 ...
ATATCTACAAATTAGCAATTCTTACAAAAGTTTCGATATTTATATATGCAAATTCACTTAATACAAATGATTTGATTCTATTATATATGTGCGTAGTTTGAGTTATTAAATTTATTTTGTAATTGGTTTCTTTAGTAAACCTAACATAAATGTGCTTACGACTGTTCCTATAACTAATGCAAGGAAATAGAATAATCCATTACCGACTACTGGGAATACGAAGATTCCACCATGTGGTGCCATAAGTGTACATTTGAATGCCATTGATAATGCACCTGCTATTCCTGAGCCAATTACGCATGCCGGTATAACATGAAGTGGATCTGCTGCTGCAAACGGAATCGCTCCCTCTGTAATAAATGATAAGCCCATAATGAAGTTAGTTGGTCCTGCTTTACGCTCATCTTCTGTAAATCTGTTCTTGAATAATAAGGTGGCTAATGCTATTGCGCAAGGTGGAACCATTCCGCCTATCATAACTGCTGCCATAATGTTATAATTTCCTGCTGCTATTGATGCTGTACCAAATACATATGCTGCCTTATTAAATGGACCACCCATATCTATGGCCATCATACCAGCTACGATAATTCCAAGTAATACACTGCTTACACCATTAAGATGTCCAAGTCCGTTATTGAGCCCTGTATTAATCATACCTACAACCGGCTCAATTATATAATTCATTATTAATCCACACGTAAGTATTCCAACAAAAGGATAGATAAGAATAGGTCTTATACCGTCTAGACTCTTTGGTAACTTCTCTGTTAATTTAATAAGTAATTTAACAAGATACCCTGCTATAAAACCTGCTGCTAACGCACCTAAGAAACCCGATGAGCCTGTTGCTGCTATTGAACCTCCGACGAAACCAACCGCAAGTCCCGGTCTGTCTGCTATACTCATAGCTATAAAGCCCGCAAGTATTGGTAACATAAAGTTGAATGCTGTTCCACCGATAGATTTAAACATAGCTGCGATAGGGGTAATTGTACCAAAATTTCCTCTTTCAGCCGCACTTAATGAATTAATATCGACTGATAAACCATCTATTAAAAAGGCTATGGCTATAAGCAAACCACCACCGACTACAAATGGAAGCATATGCGAAACACCATTCATAAGATGTTTATATATCCGGTGACCTATACTGTCTGAACCTGAACTTTTAGAAGAACCGCCCTCTTCACTTCCACCATTACTCTTGTATATAGGTGCATCACCATTTAATGCACGATTAATCAATTTATCAGCCTTACTGATACCATCAGATACCTGAACTTCAATTACCTTCTTACCATTAAAACGTGACATTGGAACTTTGGTATCTGCTGCTACGATTACTGCCTCAGCTCTATCTATTTCTGATTCAGTAAGTACATTTTTAGCACCACCTGAGCCTCTTGTCTCAACCTTAATCTTACAGCCAATTTCCTTAGCTTTCTTCTCTAATGATTCTGCTGCCATATAGGTATGTGCAATTCCTGTAGGGCATGCTGTAACTGCAACTATGAATTTGGCATTCTTATCAGATTTTTCTGATTCACTTACAACATTTTCTGTTCCGGCATTAACTGCATTTTCTTTGGAAGCTTTTTTACTATCTGACTTATCTCTCTCATTTTCGGCTTTATCAATAATGCTTATAAATTCTTCTTTGCTCTTTGCATTTCTTAAATTAGCTGTGAATTCTTCATCCATTAACATTGTTGATAATTTACTTAGCATTTCGATATGAGCATCTCCACCGTTAGCAGGTGCGGCTATAAGAAATATCAAATGTACAGGCTCATCATCAAGTGCCTCGTAATCTACACCCTCTGGAAGCACCATTGCTGCAAGTCCCGGAGCATTTACTGCCATACAACGACCATGAGGAATTGCTATTCCTTCACCAACTCCTGTGGTTCCCTCTTCTTCTCTTGCTCTTACTGCCTGCAGATACTCTGCCTTATCTGTGATATTCCCTTTTTCATACATTAAATCTACTACTTTTTCAAGCACTTCATCTTTCGATGCTGCTTTCTGATTAAGACTCACTGAATTTCCTAATAAATCTGTAATCTTCATAAAAACCACCATTCCTTTCTACATATATTGTTATTCTACAGTCATTTCTCTTTGTTTAATAAGTAATTCTTCGACCTGCTCCTTTGTTGCAAGATTTTCCGAAAATGCACTTGCACTTCCTGCACACAGACCTGTTTCAAATGCTTCTTTATAATCTTTATTCTTAAGATATCCATATATAAAGCCTGCTACCATCGAATCACCTGCCCCGACAGAATTAACAACATTGCCTTTATGTGCCGCACTCGAATATACATTTCCGTCTTCAGTAACAAGAATGGCTCCTTCTCCCGCCATCGATACTAAAACATTTCTAGCCCCACGCTTCTGTAATTCAAATGCATTTTTTACAATATCCTCTTTCGATAAATTCTCAAGATTCATCATTTCAGCAAGCTCCTGCTTGTTCGGTTTGATTAAAAATGGGTGTAAAGGCAATACATTTAATAATAAATCTTTGGTTGCATCTACTACTATCATTATCTTTCTGTCAGACAACATCTTCATAATATCGTAATAGATTGTGTCCGGTATAGATGCCGGAATACTTCCTGCCAGTACCAGAACATCGCCTTCTTTAAGCTTATCAAGCTTGTCTAATAACTGAGTCATTTCACTATTAGATATTGCAGGTCCGATTCCGTTAATTTCACTCTCTTTTTCTGATCTCATCTTAACGTTGATTCTTGAGAATCCATTGTCAACCTTAATAAATTCTGATATGCAGCCATCATCACTTACCATTCTCTCAATTTCTTTACCTGTGAAGCCGGCGATGAAGCCCAAAAGATGACTTTCCATTCCCAGATTATTAAGTACTATCGAAACATTTATGCCTTTTCCACCTGGCAATATCATTTCATCAGACACTCTATTGACACTGCCTTCTTCAAAATTTCTGACACTTACGATGTAATCCAGTGACGGGTTAAATGTAACTGTATAAATCATATCTTCCAAACCTCCATTTCCTTATTTTACTAATATGAGCCTTTCTTCATAATTTTATTAATTTTTTCATTATCTTTCGTATTTTTGAATGTTTTTAAACGTTTTATATCTTTGTATATTATATATACCACCATTTCCATTCATAGTCAAGCATTTTCATTCGTTTTCTTTCAAAAATATAATAATTATTTTGACAATTTTCCCACATTTCATTATACTATCTGTATTGAATGATTTTGACCGTTTGTGAATAAGCTGAATAAGAAATGGAGATTATTATGTTAAACGAGGAACGAAAAAATGAAATCGAAAAGGCAGTAAATGAAAAAGGCTCAATAAGTGTACATGAGTTAATGCAATTATTTGATGCTTCTGAATCAACTATCCGAAGAGATTTAAACGATATGGCTGCAAAGAAGCTTTTAACCAAGGTTCATGGTGGTGCAATAGCCTTAACTCCGAACCAGAACCCCTATACAATTTCATATGACTCTGCTGTTTTAGAACGCGAAAATATTAATCGTGATGAGAAAGTATTAATTGCACAATACGCTGCCTCACTTATTAATAATAAAGAAATGATTTATTTAGATGCCGGTACCTCAACTGGATTTATTATTGATAATATTTCACCTGATTCAAATATAATTATTGTAACAAACGGCATTATGCATGCCAAAAGGCTTGCCACAAAGGGCTTTAATGTATATCTGCCTGGTGGATTATATAAGGCAACTACTGAGGCTATGGTTGGCGAAGAAGCAGTTATTAATCTTACTAAATATCATTTTACCAAAGGTTTTTTCGGAACAAATGCTATCAATAAAGCAAATGGTTTTTCAACACCTGACCCATCGGAAGCTATGATAAAAAAATGCGCCCTATACCAATGTACAGAACGCTATATTCTATGTGATTCATCTAAATTCAATAAAGTATCTAATGTATCTTTTGCCGGATATTCAGATGCAACTATTATTACAACTACAGCTGCACCTGATATCTATAAAGATTCCGAAAATGTTTTGCTTGTATAGATGTAAAAGTTAAGTTTCATCATTACACTCAATATATCGTATAACTCTCTATAGGTCTTTTGAAAACCATAATAAGGTATAGATTTTGATACTATAATTTTATGTTATTAAGCAAGTTAATCAAATCATCATTTTAGTCATTATTACACTTGCAATAATTCCGGCTAAAGTAGATATTAATGCTCCTGCCAAAGTCCACCTTGTCTTGGTGACTTTGGCTGTCATAAAATATACCGACATTGTATAAAATATTGTTTCGGTGCTGCTCATCATTATAGATGAAAGCAGTCCCTCATATGAATCTGTTCCAAATTGTTTGAAAACATCTAATACAAGTCCGGTGGCCGCTGATGATGAAAACATCCTTACAATCATTGCTGGCACGACCGCCGGTGGCAGACCAATTTTCAATGTCATCTTAGCTATCTGTTTGGTAAAAAAATTCAAAAAACCAGATGAGCTTAACACACCAACACCAATCATCAGCCCTACCATTGTAGGCATCACACCTGCGACTGTTTTTAAACCATCTTTTGCTCCCTCAATAAAATCATCATACACTTTATTTTTCTGAATAATTCCAATTCCTACAATGTAGAATACGACAAATGGAATCATCATATCAGACAGATATAGAATAACTTTCATACTACCCCTCATTTCTGATAACATTTATTTACATTATTTCACATTTTTCTTGAAGTATTTATTCCGTTATGATAAAATTTATCCGTTATGATAATATGTTAAAAGGAGGCACGAGTTATGAATAACGATAACACAAATACCAATAATAATTCCAACGAAGAATTTGTACTCGATTTCGATGATGACGTAGTAGATTTAACAGATTCAAATCGTAAAAATACAAATTCCTATAACAGTAACATTTCTAATAGCTACAATTCTGATAGCTACAATTCCGGGTCTTATAATTCGAATAATTATAATTCTAATTACAATTCTAATAGTTACAATACTAACAACTATAATTCCGATTTCAATTCCGATTATAGTTCCGGATATGACAACTTTTCTGGCAATTATGATCCCTATGGTGCTTACAACCCTAATCGGGATTTATCACTTAGCAATAATGCTGAAAAAGTTATTAACAATACCTACAAAAATGATCTTAATATTACCTTTAAATTAGTAATCGTAGCAATGATTGCAATTATTGCACACTTGGCATATTTAGCATTTAGTAAAAATCCATTTACTGCTTCCCAATATTATTTATGGGCAATCAATTTGATTACAGAAGTTGCATTTATATCTGATGCAATTGTATTGAAGGCCAAAACCGGAAAAACATCTCCTATAATAGTTGCTGTTTTTCTTTATATCTTTTATCCACTTATCTCTTTTTCAAAACGTGGATTATCTAAGGCTATTCCATTACTATGGATTATATTAAGCATTTCCTTTACAGGTAAATTTATAAGTAATCAGTATCATATTTTGACTACTAATCCTGAATATACGAAATCATCAGCCGATCATTATGACTCAAAATATGATAAACCGGTAAAGAAATTAAATGCTATGAAAGCAAGCAGCACATCAAAGAAAACTGTCAATGATGTTATCAAGGATTATTTTCGTAATACCTCATGGGATGCTAAAACTAATGATGATGGCTCTTATAGTATTTCAGTACAGGGAGATGCTCATGATAAAGTAAATGGCGAAGAGGTCATTTATAAAGTAAAAATTGGCTTTACACTATCTAAATCCCTTGATTCATACAGCATTACAAGTGTTTCTATAAACAGTACACAATACAACTCACAATCACAAGTCCAAAGCTTCTGGAATGAATTAGTGGCGGGTCATTAACTTACAGAAAATAATAGCTGCCATTGTACTTGCAGATGTCGCAATAATAGCCGGCACAACAATAGATGCAGGATTAATACTTCCATATTGGCTTCGGTATGCAATTATATTCATCGGAATTATTTGTAAAGAGGAAATATTTATAACAAGAAAAGTACACATTTCATCACTTGAGATGTGTACTTTTTCTCTTCCATTTTTCTCTTCATTTAACTTTGATAGACTTTCCATTGCCTTAAGTCCCGGAGGGGTTGCGGCCCAGCCCAGTCCTAAGATATTAGCAATTATATTTGTAGTTATGTATTCTCTGGATTCATGATTTTTAGGAATATCAGGAAACAGAAAATTAACAAATGGCATTATTAATTTCGTCATTTGTCTTATAATACCTGCTCTTTTACCTATCTCCATTATGCCGGACCAGAAACTTAATACTCCAAGCATAGTTATACATAATGTGACCGCTTCCTTAGATGATGTCAGAAAACCATTTGAGACCTCAGAAATATTTCCTGTAAATGCCCCATATAATATTCCGATTAAAATCATAAATGCCCATATATAATTTAACATCTTTCACCGTTTTAAAAGCTTTCGATTACTTAAATTATATTAGGGCATTTACGTTAATATGATAAAAGAATTACCACATTATAACCAAATTAAACTAATTTTTATTCAAATAATGCTGTTGAGTAATATCTGTCACCGCTGTCAGGTAATAAAGCAACAACTGTTTTGCCTTTGTTTTCAGGCTGTGAAGCCCAGTCAACTGCTGCCTTTAATGCTGCTCCTGATGAAATACCTACAAGAATACCCTCTGTTTTAGCTATTTCTTTACCGAATGCAAATGCATCTTCATTCTCAACTGTAACGACTTTGTCATATATTTTTGTATTCAATGTATCAGGTACGAAACCTGCTCCAATACCCTGAATCTTATGTGCTCCTGATACACCCTGTGATAATACAGGTGAAGTTGCAGGCTCTACTGCAATAACTTCAACATCTGATTTCTTAGATTTTAAATATTCACCGACACCACTTACTGTACCACCAGTACCTACACCAGCTATAAATGCATCGATTTCACCATCTGTATCATTCCATATTTCAGGACCTGTTGTCTTCTTATGTGCTGTTGGATTGGCAGGATTAACAAACTGGCCTGGTATGAAGCTATTAGGAATCTCCTTAGCCAGCTCTTCAGCCTTAGCAATTGCACCTTTCATACCTTTTGAACCCTCTGTAAGAACTAATTCAGCACCATATGCTTTAATAATATTTCTTCTCTCAACACTCATTGTCTCCGGAAGAACAATTATGAGTCTGTATCCTTTCGCTGCTGAAATAGCTGCTAAGCCGATTCCTGTATTTCCTGATGTAGGCTCAATAATTGTAGAACCCTCTTTAAGAAGTCCCTTGTTTTCAGCATCTTCTATCATTTCTCTCGCAATTCTGTCCTTAACACTTCCTGCCGGATTAAAATACTCTAATTTAGCAAGTAGTCTTGCCTGAAGATTGTATTTCTTTTCTATTCCTGTAAATTCAACTAATGGTGTATTACCTATTAATTCTAATGCACTTTTATATACTTTACTCATATTCTATACCTTCCTTTCTTAGTTTAAACTCTTAAATGCTTCATCTAAATCTTCTATAATATCATCAATATTTTCTGTACCAATTGATAATCTAATTGTATTTGGTTTAATTCCCTGATCTAATAATTCAGCCTCGTTGCACTCTGAATGAGTTGTTGAAGCAGGGTGTATGGCTAATGACTTAACATCTGCTACATTTGCAAGAAGTGAGAATAGCTCGAGATTATCAATGAATTTCTGTGCTGTCTTAGCATCTCCTTTGATTTCAAATGTAAATATTGAACCGCCATCATTTGGGAAATATTTCTTATAAAGTTCCTGCTGTTCTTTGTCTTCTGAGATTGATGGGTGATTTACTTTCTCAACTAATGGCTGATTCTTAAGATATTCAACTACCTTTAATGCATTTTCAACATGTCTCTCAACACGAAGTGAAAGTGTCTCAAGTCCCTGTAAGAAGATAAATGCATGAACAGGTGAAAGTGTTGCGCCTGTATCACGAAGAAGTATAGCTCTGATATATGTTACAAATGCTGCAGGTGCGCAGTCTTTTGCAAAGCTTACTCCATGATAAGATACATTTGGTTCTACTAACCATGGCCATTTATCACTCTTAGTCCAGTCGAATTTACCACCATCTACGATTACACCACCGATTGTTGTACCATGTCCACCGATGAATTTAGTAGCTGAGTGAATTACTATATCTGCGCCATGTTCAATTGGTCTTACCAGATATGGTGTTGCAAATGTATTGTCAACGATAAGTGGAATTCCTGCTTCATGAGCAATTGCTGCTATTCTCTCGATATCAACAACTTCTGAATTAGGATTACCCAATGTTTCAATCTCGATTGCTTTTGTATTCTCTTTAATAGCTGCCTTTATTCCATCATAATCAAATGGATCTACGAATGTTGTCTCAATTCCATAATCAGGAAGTGTATGTGCTAATAAGTTATATGTTCCACCATAAATGTTCTTAGCTGCTACGATGTGGTCACCTGCATGTGCAATTGCCTGAAATGCATAAGCAAGTGCTGCCGCTCCTGAACCAACTGCTAATGCTGCCACACCACCCTCAAGTGCTGCTATTCTTGCTTCAAATACCCCCTGTGTAGGATTAGTAAGTCGTCCGTAAATATTTCCTGCATCTCTAAGGCCAAATCTGTCTGCTGCATGTTCGCTGTTGTGGAATACATATGATGATGTAAGATAAATTGGAACTGCTCTTGCATCTGTAACTGGATCTGGTGATTCCTGACCAACGTGCAACTGTAATGTTTCGAATTTAAAATTTCTTTCAGCGTAAGTTTTTTTACTCATATCTTCTACCTCGTTTCCTTATTTTTTGTTTGTGTTGTTATAATGTGTAATTCCTATTTGATTACTAGGATTAACTGTTGAAGATATAATACAACTCAATTCCTAGTTTGTCAATAGGAAATTGGATATTTATTTAATTTTTTTACACCTTATAAATTTCTATGCCAAAAACACCTGCCAATACTCTTTCCAAAATATCCTCAAATATTTTAAAAATATGTATTATGCAGGTGTTACCTTACTTTATTATATATTTAGTTATATATAATACTCAACATCTCCGTTCTTTTTCTTCTGTATCTCCACTAAATCTGCAAGTGTTATTCCATCAACCACACTGTTAATCGCATCATTTAATTTCTTCCATACCTCTAATGTTGCACATTGGGGTTCTCTCTCACATACACCATTCTCATCATCAAGACAGGCTACCGGTGAAAGACTTCCCTCTGTAAGTCTAAGAATCATGCCAACTGTGTACTTCTCAGGTTTCATTTTTAATGAATATCCACCCTGTGGACCTCTTTCACTCTTCACAAAGCCGGCTTTATTTAATACTGATATAATCTGTTCAAGATATTTACCTGATATATTCTGTTTTGCAGCTATATCTTTTATACTTATTGGTTTGTTTGGTTCACAAAGCGCTAATTGAAGCATAAGCCTCAGCGCATATCTTCCTCTTGTTGAAATCTTCATATTATCCTCATTTCTAAAGCTTTTAATAATCTTCTTCCTCTTCGCCCTCGCTAATATCTGTCTTAGGCTTCTCAAGTCCCTCTATTTTAATATTATTTTTCTCTGCGTAATCCCAGAGTGCTGCATGAATTGCTTCTTCAGCTAAGAGTGAACAATGCACCTTTACAGGTGGAAGTCCATCAAGTGCCTCCATTACAGCTTTATTAGTTATCTGTAATGCTTCATTAATATTTTTACCTTTAACAAGCTCTGTTGCCATACTACTTGTTGCTACTGCTGCACCACAACCAAATGTTTTGAATTTACAATCTCTTATAATTTGATTTTCATCAATATCTAAATATATTCTCATAATGTCACCACATTTTGCATTACCAACTGTACCGACACCACTTGCATTCTCTATCTCACCTACATTTCTTGGGTGTTGAAAATGATCCATAACCTTTTCGCTATACATATTCTATCCTTCTTTCTTCTTATTTTATCTGTTATTTTGCCTGTTTCTTTACAAAATCTTCGTAAAGAGGTGACATACTTCTAAGTCTCTCTACGATACCTTTTAACTTGTCCACTACAAAATCTGCATCTTCCATAGTAGTATCCTCAGAAATTGTAAGTCTTAATGAACCATGTGCTATTTCATGAGGAAGTCCGATTGCAAGTAATACATGCGACGGATCTAATGCTCCTGATGTACAGGCAGAACCACTTGATGCACATATTCCAAAAGAATCTAACATTATAAGCATTGATTCTCCCTCAATAAACTGAAAACTGAAGTTAATATTATTAGGCAGACGTCTTTCTCTGTCTCCATTAAGTCTTGTGTAAGGTATCTCATTCATTACTCTTTCGATAATGTGATTTCTTACTTCTATTTCCTTTGCTGTTCTCTCTTTCATATTTCCAACTGCGATTTCAGTTGCTTTAGCGAGACCAATTATTCCAGGTACATTTTCTGTTCCGGCTCTTCTGCTTCTCTCCTGTGCACCACCATGTACAAACGATCTTATCTTAACACCTTTTCTTATATAAAGGAAACCGATTCCCTTTGGTCCGTTTATCTTATGACCACTTACTGATAACATATCTATGTTCATTTCTTCTACATCAATTGGAACCTGTGTAAATGCCTGAACTGCATCTGTGTGGAATAACACGCCACGCTCTTTAGCAATCTTGCCAATTTCTGCTATAGGCTCAATTGTTCCTATCTCATTATTTGCAAACATTATTGAAATAAGAATTGTATCAGGTCTGATAGCTTCTTCTAATTGTTTCAAATCAACAATACCATTCTCATCTACATCAATATATGTTATCTCATATCCACGTTTCTCAAGATAATCGCATGTATGAAGAATTGCATGATGTTCAATCTTCGATGTGATAATATGGCGGCCTTTATCAGCATAAGCCTCAGCAGTTGCTTTCAAAGCCCAGTTATCACTCTCTGAACCGCCCGCTGTAAAGTAAATGTTTGCTGTATCTGTATTAATTGCTTTCGCAATTGTCTCTCTGGCTGTAGTAATATCCTTCTTATTCTGTGAAGATATACTGTAAATACTTGATGGATTACCAAATTTCTCTGTGAAATAAGGTAACATTGCATCTAAAACTTCTGGTTTAACAGGTGTAGTTGCTGCATTATCCATATAAATAATTTTTTTATCCATAATATAATAAACCTCCATTCTGAAGTATAAGAATTCAAAGACTAGTAAATAATATGAACTTCTTAGGCTTATACCTACTTTTACAGTATTTCATATTGTATTACTATGATATGAAATATCATATATCCACTTACAGTATTTGTCAAGTATCAAAAGATTATTACTGAATTGTTGAATTTGCTTATTTTTCAAAGAAATTAGCCTGTTATAGAATTTATCAAAAGGCTTATTGATAAACGATTATCAATAAGCCTTTCCTATTCATGTATACATCAATTGCTATTTATATACTTTGAATTATTATTTTTTATAATTTTTAATCCATTTTCCATCTGAGCCAACGTAATACTTTCCACCATCTACCCATTCAGAAATCGCCATTGTTCCATCTGCCTTTACGTAATATGTACCACTTATCCATTTTGATGTCTGCATTATTCCATCAGCATTTACATAATACCATTTGCTTCCAATTTTAAGCCATTTTGAAACCTGCATTATTCCATCGGCATTTACATAATACCATTTACCATCGGTTTTTATCCACCTAGATGTCAGCATTACTCCTTTTTTATCAAAATAATAACTTTTATTTCCTATCTTAAGCCATTTTGAAGTCTGTACTGTTCCGGTCTTAAGATAGTACCATTTTCCTGATAATTTCAGCCATTTAGTATCCTTTACCCAGATACCCTTGCCATCAACATAGTATCTGCCATTATCTACTATCTCAGATGTTGCCATACTTCCATCAGCTTTTACATAATATCTGCTGCCTATCCACTTTGATGTCTGCATCACTCCGGATTTATCAAAATAATAATATTTTGTACTGATTTTAACCCATTTAGAAGTCTGCATTGCTCCGGTCTGGTCCACATAATACCATTTTGCTCCGGATTTAATCCACTTTGATGTCTGCAGCTCACCATTTGAATTATAATAATACCATACATTATTTATTTTCTGCCATCCTTTTATTGGAATGTCGATAACTACAACCTGTACTGTTGAATAATCAGAATAAATTCTTTCACCTGAAAAAGTCTTGTATGCTCTTACTTTATAATAGTATTTTTTCCCGCATCTGACCGAATTGTCCACATATGAATTGTCAGTAAAGCTTCCTAACATATTGTATGTTCCATTTTTCTCAGTACTTCTGAACAGTTCATATCCTTCTGCTCCATCTATATTCTGCCATTCAAGCCTTGCACCGTTATTATCCGTTGATTCAGCTTTAGTTATCTGTGGCACAGATAATTTGTCTGATACTTTGCTTGTGAATGCCTTTATGCACATATTTATGCTGTATTTTTTTAAATATGTTTCATACATATCCACTAATTTTCCTGATGGTGCATAATAACTTTCATTATTACGTGATACACTGGTAATTCCAGCAGTAGCAGAATATATATATGAGTAATCCATTGATGTCTCATCATCAAATGTAATCACGACAGCAAATGTATCACCCTCATCTAGTTTAACTGTGCTAGGCATATTTACTGTGTAATAACCTGCAAATGTTGTCTTTCCTGTAACCGGTGTATCAAGTAACGGTGTTCCACTCTCAGGATTATCTGTGTTTCCTGTTATTGTACCATTTGCATCTTCAATATTAAGTGCAGGATTCTTATAAATCTGAATTGAATAAGATGTATTTGCATCCTTAACGCCAAATGCTACAGCATCAAGTTTCTGTGTTCCTGTGCCCTTCTTTACAGTAAATACATTTGCATATTTATTGGCTAATATAAAATCTGCTCCTGTAGAACCTATAAGACCATAACCAATTTCTGTATTACCATCATACTGGTAATTATAATCATATGAATCCTTCTTAGCGACTTCATAATATGTTGCATTTCCTGAGTTCGCGCTTAAATCATAGTAAGATATCCACATATATCCGCCATTTGTTCTGTAATTGTATGGACCCCAGCTATTCTTAATCAGCCATGCACCATCTCCCTCAGGCACATACTCTTTTCCATCTGAATCTGTAGATTTGAAATTATCCCTACTGATTGTATCGTCCCAACCCACAATCGTTACTGCATGATTGGTAGATTTATTCTTATAATTATAATAATATTCGTTATTAGCATAATTGTCAGTATCATAATAATACATACTTGCTGCACCATTTTCCATAACAGCTTTCTTAACGTAATCTCTGTCCTGCATGTTTATCTGTCTGACACCGGTTAATATATATTGCAATTTTGATGCATCATATTTATATGTTGTAGCTGTTGCACCCGGATAAGCACAGTCGCTTTCATTTACCATACCTGCCCACTTACTCATGGCTCTGAATACCATAGTCTGATTACCACCTCTGCTTAATGCGGCGGTCATATCATCAGTATATGTATTATCGCCATCCGTTCCACCCAATGGGTCAACAAATGTTCTGTCATCAAATGCCATATATGCAACATTATATTCTGACATATCAAGTGTGTCTTTATTATCAGCTACACCATGGCTTAATGCTGTAGATTCCATGGCTGCAATTGCCGCAAAAGCCCAGCATGTCCCCCATCTGCCCTGATTCCTTACAGGAGTTACATATCCATAATCCCTTGAGTCATATTTAGCTGGAATAGCTGCCGCCTGACATAGTCCTTCATTGCTTTCTGTGACATCTAATCTTGGTGCAACATAACCATTGTCTATGTAACCATATGCTTTATCATAAGTTACATATTCATTATCATCGTCTGTTGCCTTCGCAATCATACCCTGAAAATTAACTGTCGATATAAATGTCATTGTTGCCAGGGTTATTGCAAAAAATCGCTTAAAATACTTTCGTTTTACCATATGAGCACCTCTCTTTAATGATATAGTTCAGTCTGATTTCGTTCCAATTCAACTTCTTTAATTATACCATATCTGGTGCCAATAATCTCTAATTATTTCATATTTTGCCAAACTATTTTTAGTAAAAACCTTTAAACTAAATCCATAGTCAATAAGCTATTTAACGTTCTGATTAATCTCACTTATATCCATATCTTTATCTAAAACTCTTAGCCCAGTTAACCAATGAATCATGATAAATATTTTCTGCAACATCCTTCTTCATCTGATCTGTTACCGGACCATTACTTGCTAATTTACCTAAAATGACATTCTGAAGTTCTGTTACTGTCATATCTTCATAAGGCTTGCTCATATCAACTTCTACAACATCAATATTATTAGAATTCAGATTACCAGAGTCTGCTTCTGTCTTATCTTTATCCACCTTAACTGGTTGTTCGTTACTTTTGTTATATACTTTATTCTCCGACTTAGCATTATTCTCTGATTCGTAACCTGACTTAACATCTGGCTTTGCGTAATTCTTATTCTCTGATTCAGACTCCTGCTTACCTTCTGACTTCTTTACAGCCACCTTCTTCGCAGTCTTTACAGCTATAGGTTTGAGGTCGGCTATCTTCATATAATCCGGAAGCCATATTTCTCCTGAATTAGCTTCAAGTTTAATATTAATACAACCATTCTCGACTTTAACTCTCTGACCTGTAAGTGCACCATAATACTCATCAGCGCTACCTGCACCAACTGTAATATCCGCCTCATGGTCTGCATTATTAACTGTTATCACAACTGTGTCTCCATCCAGGTTTCTTGCAAATGCATACTGTTCATTTGTAAGCAGTCTCTCCTGATAATCACCATATGATAATGCCTTTACATTCTGTCTTATTTTGCCAAGTGCTGCAACAAGACTTGTACAACTGTTTTTCTTAATTGCATCTTTATAATCATCCAGATTAATTGCCGGCCTCAATGAATCATCAGAAGACTTCTCTTTACGTCCTTCAATTCCGAATTCTGAACCATAATAAATTGATGGAATACCTGGAAGTGTATACAGAAGAACATGTACAGGCGAAAACTGTGCCTTATTATTGAGCTTTGTATATATTCTCTCAACATCATGATTATCTACAAAATTATATAATTTAAGTCCCTCGGGGCTGTTTCCACCCATACTATATAAACGTCTTACTGTATGTGCAATCTCGAAATAGTTATGGTCATTATGTCCCGAAAAAAGTGCTTTGTGTAACTGGTAGTTAGTTACTGAATGAAGTGTTCCTTCGTTAACCCATCTATTATAATCTCCATGAATTACTTCGCCCATCAGCCAGAATTCCGGTTTTACTTCATTTGCAACCCTTCTAAGCTGATGCATAAATCCAAAATCGAGTACATCTGCCGCATCTAATCTGATACCATCAACATCAAATTCTGATACCCAGTATCTGATTACATCACAGATATAATCCTGAACTGCAGGATTTTGCTGATTCAGTTTAACCAGGAGGTTATATCCTCCCCAGTTATCATAGGAGAATCCGTCATTATACTCATTATTTCCCCAGAAATTCACGTTACAATACCAATCTTTATATTGTGAATTTTCTCTATTCTTCTGAATATCTTTAAATGCGAAAAAATCTCTTCCTGTGTGGTTGAATACACCATCAAATATTACTCTTATGCCCTGTTTATGACATTCCTTAACATATTTTTTTAAGTCTTCATTTGTTCCAAGTCTTGAATCTAACTTCTTATAATCCGTTGTCTCATAACCATGTCCAACTGATTCAAAAAGAGGTCCTATATACAATGCATTACATCCAATTTCCCTGATATGTTTAATCCATGGAATCAAATCATTTAATCTATGTTCCGGCTCCTTATATTCGTTCTGTTTTGGAGCATTTGCTAATCCTAACGGATAAATGTGATAAAATATTGCCTCGTCATACCATGCCATGTTTCTAATTCTCCTTTAACTCAATGTTATTCATAATATATTTTACCGAGATTAACAAATAATTCAAGTCAAACTTTAGTATAAATTATTCTTTTAGCAGCGTAATCTTATATAACAGACAAGGACCATTAACATATCATTTAAAATATGTTAATAGTCCTTTGATATTTTAATAATTATCTTAATATCTTTTGTCTATTTCTTGTATCCCTTAATCCATTTACCATCAGAGCCAACATAGTATTTACCACCGTCAACCCATTCCGAAATTGCCATCGTTCCGTCAGCTTTTACATAATATGTTCCGCTTATCCATTTCGATGTTTCCATTATGCCGTCTTTATCAAAATGATACCATTTCTTACTTATCTGTACCCATTTTGACTTCTGAACTTTACCTGATACTATATAATACCATTTATCGCCTGACTTAAGCCACTTAGTTCCTTTATCCCATTTGCCGTCTTTACCAACGTAATAATTACCATTGTCGACAAATTCTGAGATTGCCATTGTTCCGTCGGCCTTCACATAGTAGTTTCTGCCTATCCATTTAGATGTCTCCATTATGCCGTCTTTATTAAAGTGATACCATTTCTTGCCTATCTGCATCCATTTTGACTTCTGAACTTTACCTGATACTATATAATACCATTTACCACCTGACTTAAGCCACTTAGTTCCTTTATCCCATTTGCCGTCTTTACCAACATAATAATTGCCATTGTCGACAAATTCTGAGATTGCCATTGTTCCGTCGGCTTTCACATAGTAGTTTCCGCCTATCCATTTAGAGAATTGCTTAACTCCTGTCTTATCATAATAATACCATTTACCATCTACTTTCTGCCAACCGGTAAGTATGACATCTTCCATTGGTTTAACCGGAACTTCTTTTACTATAACATAGCTGCCCCAGTATTCATTATACGTAAGTTTTTCCGTTTCAACTTTTGTTCCGTTGATGTACACATTCATATTTTCCGAATTATCATCAAATACCTGTCCATTTCTTGGACTTACACTAAATCTCATCATATAACACACATCTTTTGATATAACATGTCCGGCTTTAACTGAATGCCATGAATTGCCATCTCCTACATAAATTAAATGTGTGTTCACTATGTTCAGATAATAAATATCATTCGCAATTACACCTGTTATCTCATTTTTAAACTGGTCAGCTGCTTCGCCACCATCTGCACCCTCCTTAAATTTACTCCATGCAGAATAATCAACCGTCAGGTAAATATCTCTGGTTATTGCATTCGTTTTAAATTTATATTCAAGAATCAAATCAGAGCCATCCATTCTGCAGCTGCTAGTACTATAATTTGTATCAGTTACTATATATTTACCATTGTACTCTTTAGTTTTATCATCAACCGAAAATTTATAACCTTTATTTGGTGTAAGTGTTAATGCCAGTTTATATGTAGAATTCTCTTTAAATACATCTCCGGCTTTAAATTCTGAATCATTATCACAAGTCCACTCTAACTTGCTTATCTCAAATGCTGCATTTTTACTCTCAATAGATGTTTTAGAAGTACGACCGGCTTTTACTTTACCTGTAGCAATTTCAAAATCTGTAATATTTATAGCTTCCGGACGTGCAGCCGGTGCGAAAGGAATATCTAATTCAATACGGTAACATTTCCAGTATTCGTTGTAACTCAATAAAATAGGTGTCACCTTTACACCATTTAAATATACAGTTATATTATTCTTATTACTGTCAAAATTATATTGATTTTTAGGATCTACTATAAAATGACATCTGTATTTTTTCCCTTCTTCAATCGCATCTCCTTCCTTCACAGCCTCTGAACTTGAACCGTCCACATACTTTAACGTTGTATTAAAAATATCTACACTATACATGTCTTTATTTGCTTCTCCAACATCCAGTGCATCGCATAACAGCTGTCTTTCTGCTGCCATGGCATCCTGTCCGACCTGATATAGCGTCCATGCTGATTTGTCAATTGTCAGATAAATTTCATTAAGAATCACGTTCTCTGTTTCTTCTGCGCGTGCAATTGCCGGTAATATCCCGATTATCATCGCTAACGCCAGAAAAAAACTCATTAATTTGCTTAATCTTTTTTTCATATAATTTCTCCTGTCTTCGAACGATTTTTCATATAAACCTGCATGTTTCATGCATACAGTTCCACGAAAAAACTTCAACTCAATTAATTTTCATAACATTTACTCTTATCCTGTCAAATGTATATGCTATATAGAGTATTATATAAGAAAAAATCTATTAATACCCTATCAGTTTTAATAGTCTTTTATATGTAATTTCCAATTATTATATCTGTAGTCTTCTTTCTATCCAAATAAATCTCTATCTGAACCAGGTACTATGAGTTTTTTATTAACGACCGCTATAACCAGACGATTCCGATTAGGATAGCCTGTTTTATGCAACATGTTATTCACATGATAATGAACAGTTGACACTTCTATTCCGTCTGCATCAAATTCCGTACACACATCCATAATTACCAGATCAATTGCACTGCTTTTACATATGTCTTCTGCATAGATTGCTGAAGTAACTGATTTAACCAGATAATAGTCTTTATTCTTAATTACACAATTTTCCAAGTGATCTCTTGCAAATCTCTGGTCTTCTACTATAAGCACTCTTTTCATTCGGTCTACGTTCTGAAATTATTGCTTTTTATTCATTTCTGCTTTAAACAATTTCATTGAATATTTATATCTAAGATTTATGCCGGTTTTACTACGTGCAAAACACATTATAATTACTGCTCTGTCATTTTTATGCATTTCCCATATCAGAAGTTTTCAAACCAATATTTATAATTAATTCCGGTATACTCTGTATCTTCATATATCCATCAGCTTCTTCTATCTTCCGCCTTATATTCGATAACCCTCCACCTTCAATTATGTTTTTATCAGGCTGTTTACCATTATTTCTAATACGGATATTATAATAACATATAGCATTTTTTCTATATAATGACTCATCATTTACAATGTCCTTCGTTACTTCAACAGTTAAACGATTTGCTTTTGCGTCTTCTTTAAGTTTTTCATTATCTGCATCTAATTGTATCATAGATTTATAGATTTCTGTAACATTTGTTGCCAAAATCTGACTATATTTTTCATTACATTTTATCGCGAGTTCTTCTTTTGCGAAAATCCATATTTCATTTTTAGAAAATATGTAAATATTCTCTCCATATATAGCTTCTGCCTAATTCATGCATTTTACGATTGCATAATACTACCTTTCCATATTTGTCAAAAAAACATATGCCACTTGGCAGATTGTCTAATCCTTCCTTTATAGAATTAGAATTTTTCTGATTATTATTAATATTATGTATCTTATATAATCTATATATGCCATAAATCAGATTAACGCCATACCATATTATGGTTGCCACATAAAAGCAGGATAATCCTGTGCTGTTTAATAAAATTCTATTTTTATATCTCATGCATCCCTTCATTGTTATATTATCATTTGCTTTTAACCCACCTAATAATGTGACCATTAAAAAATTAATCATTAAAATTATTATTTTTGCAAACAATTTATATGTCAAATGTAAATGTCTGTAATAATCTAGCTCTTCAACAAATGCAATAATCAACACGAATACAACAATTACTGCATATAATAGAATTAATGTATTAGTTATAAGACTTCACCACCTGTCATTATGGTCTTTATAATCCACATATCATCATCTTTTTCGACATTCATGTTACATAGCTCTTTATCATAGTGTTGAAATTCATTAACAGCTAATCGCCTAATATTACTTTCTAATGTTATATTCATAATAAATTTTATATCAATTTTATCTATCCAGACTATAATTGTCTCTAATGAATTAAGATTTTTTTCCACAATCTCTTCAAATATATCGTAAAGTTGTCCACTTACAATGGCAGTTATTTCACTTTGAATCCGACCATACACTTCCATTCTCCGGAAATGCAAACATCTTCTGATGAAGGTCATTTGTCAGAACAAATACTATCGATATAATAGTCGGGATATATAGGGCTCCTGTCCATTCAGGCAATTTATAATCCTCAGCTTTACCTAATGACATTGCTGTTAAAAGCCCTAAAAATGGTATGGTTAAAAGTGGTATATAGTACATATACCACAGATACCTTGACACATTTATATTGTCTGTAATGAAATATTATATTGTTCTTATCATAATCCAGAATATCATAAGTCCAGCTATACTTATAAGATAGTGTTGAACCTGTTTCTGAATTATTCTTCTCTTAATAGACCTGCCCCATAGATAAAATATTGTGATGTATATGTATGTTCTTAAATATCCTGCTAACTGGAATATTTCAAATTCAAAATCACACATTCTGCACAAATAGGCTATAAAAACAGCAAATCCAAGAAGAATCATTTTCTTTTTGTGTATTATATTCGTTTTATCTGTCATAACCCTTAATCCATTTGCCATCGGCTCCAACATAATATTTTCCTGCATCAACCCATTCGGAAATTGCCATTGTTCCATCGTCTTTAACATAATATTTGCCACTAATCCATTTTGAGGTCTGCATTACTCCATCTGTGCCAAAATAGTACCATTTGCCATTTATATTAAGCCATTTAGACTGCTGGACTCTGCCAGAAACTATATAGTGCCACTTGTTGTTTACTTTAAGCCACTTTGTAGCCTTTATCCATCTGCCATTCGCATCTACATAATATTTACCAGAGTCAGCAAAGCCTGATACCGCCATTGTACCATCAGCTTTAACATAATATTTGCCACTAATCCATTTTGAGGTCTGCATTACTCCATCTGCATCAAAATAGTACCATTTGCCATTTATCTTTTGCCATTGTGATGTTAACATTACTCCATCTGCGCCAAAATAATACCACTTTTTACTTTGCACCAACCATTTATTCTTCTGAATTGTACCTGTTATCACATAATACCACGCATTATCTATCATAATCCATTTTGTAGTATATACAAATCTTCCCTGTGAATCCACATAATGGTTTCCATTATCGACTATTTCTGAAACCGCCATCGCTCCATCTTCTTTGACATAATATTTATTATCTATCCACTTTGACGTATCCATAATTCCTTCTTCGTTAAAATGATACATCTTACCATCAATTTCTTTCCATCCAATTATTACAGATTCATCAGCATTTCTATATTCAGCTGTTATCTCAACATCATTATCAGGCATTACAAATGTAGTTGTTGCATTATTTTCATCATTAAATACCACGTTTCCATCTGAACATACCCATTTATCAAACACTTTACCCTTTGCCGGATTATCTGCAACCAATGTAATTAATTTATCCTTTTCAGATACGGATATTGCATTATTCAGATTATCATAAGTTGTTCCATTATTCACTTTTATATCATAATCAACGGCACCTGTTCCCGGAGCCGGTGCATCGATATATATGTAATACATATCCCAATTACTATTATATGAGATATCTCTAACTGCCACTTTTTCTCCATTCAGATAAATATTCATCTCTGATGTAATGCTGTCAAATGTATAATCTCCGGTTCTTAAAACTGTTATGCACATCACATACTGTGCATCTAACAGGATTCTTCCATTCAGATTATAGTTTATATATGAATTATTTAATTGTCCAAGATATGAATTATTCCTGTCAATACAATATCTGTCATTATCTTTGCTATCTACATTAATTACTTCATCAGCAAACTGCTTACTTGCCTTAGTTGCATATTGTCCGATTATATATTTGGTCCATGCGTCTTTATCAAGCGTAAAGTATAAATCTTTGATTACATTATCAGTCTTAAATGTTATTTCTAAAACCAGACTGTTATCTTCCATTCTGTCTGATATATTGTCGTACTTTACCCATACGAAATAGCTTCCATTATATTTTAATCCACCATCTGTCATTTCTGTTGTGAATTCATAATTATCATTAGGGGTAAGTCTTAATATGAGTGTATATGTAGAATTTCCATTAAATACATCACCTGCTTTGAATTCCGGTTCTTCCTCACACTTCCACTCCACATCAGTTATCTTAAACATATTGTTATAATTACTAATAATAGCCGGAGCAATATTACCAACCCTTGGTGCATCAACTGTATTGATTGTAAAATCTTTTATGTATTGCTTCTCCTGTATACCGGTTTCATTGTTATCTAATTCATTATCATTAACTTCAGCTGCTTCGCACACATATTTTCCACTATAAATGCTTACTGATAACGTACCCGCAAATATAGCTGCCATAAATATGTATTTCATAATTCTCACTACTGTGTTTCTCATATTTTTCATCTCACATATCTTCCAAATGTATTACCATTTTTAAGTTATATATCAACCTATATACTTTTATACCATAAAAGCGATGAAAAATCTATATACCAGACTTCTCATCGCCTTTATTATTTCTAATTTTGCTTTATTGTAACTTAGTCTATGTCAGTTGATACTAACAGTTTCTAAATCACCTTGCTAAAATTATCAGACTATTTCTTATATCCTTTAATCCATTTACCATCAGAACCGACATAATATTTTCCACCGTCAACCCACTGTGAAACTGCCATTGTTCCATCGGCTTTTACATAATATTTTCCGCCAATCCATTTTGAGGTCTGCATTACTCCGGATGCATCGAAATAATACCATTTACTTTTTATATTAACCCATTTAGACTGCTGGATTTTTCCTGATATCATATAATACCATTTGCTATTTATCTTGAGCCACTTTGTAGATTTAATCCATTTACCATCAGAACCGACATAATATTTTCCACCGTCAACAAGTGTTGAAACTGCCATTGTTCCATCGGCTTTTACATAATATTTTCCACCAATCCATTTTGAAGTCTGCATTACTCCGGATGCATCGAAATAATACCATTTGCTATTTATCTCAACCCATTTAGACTGCTGGACTTTTCCTGATATTATATAATGCCATTTTCCGTTAATTGTAAGCCATTTTGTTGTCTTAACCCATTTACCACTGGCATCTACATAGTATTTATTATTATCTACTAACTGTGATATTGCCATTGTTCCATCGGCATTAACATAGTATTGTCCACTTATCCATTTTGAGGTCTGCATTACTCCGGATGTATTAAAGTAATACTTTTTGCCATTTATTGATTTCCAGCCAGTTACAACTTTTCCATCTTCGTAATAATACCAATAATCTCCTTTATTTACCCAGCCAGATTTTGTATCTGAAGTTGTTTTTGTATATACGTATATAACTTCTATTGTATTATCACCGAATGTTCCACTTGCATTATCTGGTTTTGTCTGCAATTTATATCCATTAAATGTCTTTGCCTCTGATGAATATTTTTCACCAGTTTTTCCTGACAATTTCTGAATATCTAATATATTACCTTCGGTATCCACATACTTGACATATACTACACCATTCGTGTCTACCGTCTTAATATATCCACTTACATCATAGTAACCACTGTTTACAAATTCAAAATCTGCTGTCTGATTTCCATTACCATCATTAAAGATGATCATCAATTCTTTATCTGTTGATGTATATTCATAGCCATATATTCCATCGCCTAAATCTAACATCTTACTTCCTGGCCACGCCTTACCTACTGCTTTGTCACCACTAAACATGTATATATTAATATCAGAACCCCATCCATCAGGCTTCTTGAAATATATGCCGTTGGTTATTACCGGAATCTGCTTTGCTGTTACATATACTTTTATCGTAGCTTTATATCCATTAAATGTAGTTACTGTAATATTTGCTGAACCATCTCTTACAGCAGTAATAATTCCTGCATTACTTACAGTTGCTACCTGTGTATTATCCGAAGACCACTTAACAGTCTTATTTGTTGCATTAGCCGGACTAACCGTTGCTGTTATCTTCTCTGTGTTTCCTTCCTCTAATATTACAGAAGTCTTATCCACAGAAATTCCCGTTGGTTTAATTATATTAGGATTTTCTGCAACCGTAACCTTCACCGTTGCCGTCAATCCATTAACTGTTTTAGCAGTTATTACTGCTGAACCTTTTCCCACGCCGGTAATTCGTCCACCACTCACAGTTGCTACCGAATTATTACTTGATGACCATGAAACTGTCTTGTATGTTGCATCTGCTGGACTTACAGTTGCTGTAACAGCCTCAACATTTCCTTCTAATAATGATACTGAAGTTTTATTTAATTTTATGCTTGTAGGGTTTACTACATTTATTTCAATTGGCTCAATTAATTCCTCTTTTCCACCATCTGTAAGATATTTACCATTTGTAATTACTCTTCCTGGTGCTGGAGTTTTTTTCGTATCTAATACATATACTGCAAGATTACCTTTTCCAGATACAGTAGCTGTTAATGTTCCATCAGTTACATTTTTAACAGTTCCTGTAACAGCGTCTACATATTTACCATTAGGAATTCCTGTAAATGTTGAATCCCCTGAAATACTTACAAGACAAAAACTATCTGTTTTATCGTCTGTATATCTTCTCTTGAATGATAATTCACCTGAACATCCTTCTGTTGAATACTGACCTTTTCTAAGAGCAGGTATTGCCTGACGAAGTCTGTTTAATCTCTGGATGTGCTGTGATAATGGATGCTTTAATGTATCACCTACTGCACCACTTACATTACCATATTCACCAAATCCAACTGATGTAACTGTTCCTTCAATATTATCTCCATAATATGCACGTCCTGTTTCTGCAAGTGCAATATTTGGACCTTTATCAATAACTGCACCTTTCTGGAATTCTGTCTCTGTACCATAGTAAATACAAGGAATACCTCTGAATGTAAACATTAATGAAAGGTTTTCTGCCCATGTATCCTGAGGCTGATCAAATCTTTTATCCTCTGGAGCTCCGTCAGGGGCATAATCATGTGAATCTACATATGTAACATTCCATGTAGCATCATTATAGTATTTATCACCATTTACAGCTACTGAGAAAGCATTTTGTGCTGTTTTAAATGACCAATGCATTGGGAAATCAATAACATTTAATCCTGAAAATTCGCTATAATCAGGTGTATGATATGTATTTCCATTTAATAATGCATTCTGGCTTGTTGGCTGTTCGTCTATATTATCTGCATTATCCTTTGTTGCCTGAATTGCTGAATTGTAGTTTACCTCCCAATCGGTATCACTCCATTCATAATCCTTTGATTCCTTCCATGTATAGTATGGTGTTGACATAGATGGAGACTGTCTGTACCAATAATTACCATTATCTCTTGTACATACCTCTCCAAACATATAGAAGTCTTTACCGTTTCTCTTTCCTGCCTTCATAAATGCATCATTAAATACTTTATTGAATGTAAGTCGGCTGATATGTCTTACTGTATCTACTCTGAAGCCATCAACACCCATATCAATATATTTAGAATATGCATCTACAAGATAATTATATACTATCGGATTCTCTGTATTTAAATCTACACAGTCACCGGCTATCTGTGCTATCTGACATGTATAATCATCCCAGTTAAAATTACCATAATGGTGATATAGATTATTAACATCATGATTCACACCATCAGTATTCTTCATAAGCGCAAGTCTTGCTGCGTATTGAGCTGCAGGTGTTAAGCTATTATAATTACTTGGTAAGCCTGAACCTTCAATAACCTGTAAACAATCAGGTGAACTTAAATCACCCTCTTTGTTAAACATTGGTATCAGATTTGCTTCACCAAAGTTACCTGTATGGTTAAATACAACGTCCTGAATAATCTTCATTCCTCTTGCATGTACTGCATCTATCAAATCCTGATATGTACAATCATCTGATTCATATCTTGGATCAACTTTGCTGAAGTTAATTGCATGATAACCATGATAATCATAACCACTGCAATTCTCTACAACTGGTGTAATCCATATTGCTGTAAAGCCTAAAGCTTTAATATAATCCAGTTTTTCAATAAGTCCCTTAAAATCGCCCCTCCAGGCTGGATCGTTCAAATTATACTGTGTTCCATCCCAGCACTGAACGTCATTACTTTCATCACCATTATAATATCTGGTAACCATTGCAAAATAAATGGATTCATCACGAAAATCCGTTCTTGAATTTGCAAATATAACATTTCTGTCTTTACCTGACAGTACATCTGTCGATGCTGCCTCAGCCTTAACTACATTGGCTGTCTGCTTGTAAAAGTCTAACCCATAACCATTTAATACAAAGGTAGACACCGCTAACATAAATGCTATTGTTTTTTTAGCGGTTTTAAAAAAAATCTTTTTCTTTTTCATTAATTTTTTCCTTTCTTTATATTTTTATATACCTTCATTTCAATTATATCGATGTTGCACAATAAAATCAAGCATTGTTTTAAAATTTTGTTAACTTTTTTTAAATTTACTCGTTATTTTTTAACATTCTATTAATGTGTAATACATTTTATACAAAAATCACCCTGAATCTATGCATAAAGCATAAATTCAAGGTTATTCCTATGTAATAATTATTTTATTTATCTGTGATTATTATTTTTTATATTTGTTCTTTATCCATTTTCCATCTGAGCCAACGTAGTATTTACCACCATCAACCCATTTAGAAACTGCCATCGTTCCATCTGCCTGTACATAATATGTTCCATCTATCCATTTAGATGTCTGCATTACGCCTGAGCCGTTGAAATAATACCATTTATTATTTATCTTAACCCATTTAGACTGCTGGATATTTCCTGATATATTGTAGTACCATTTGTTATTAATCTTAAGCCATTTTGTTGTCTTAACCCATTTACCATTACTATCCACATAATATTCATTATTATCTACTAACTGTGATGTTGCCATTGTTCCATCGGCTTTAACATAGTATTGTCCACCTATCCATTTTGAGGTCTGCATTACTCCGGATGTATTGAAGTAATACTTTTTGCCATTTATTGATTTCCAGCCTGTTACAACTTTTCCATTAGTATAATAATACCATGATGAGCCTACTTTCTTCCAGCCATTAGCTACATCAATTGTATTCTTTGTATACACATATATAACTTCAATTGTATTTTCTGTATATGTTCCCTTTGCATTAGCCGGTGTTGTCTTTAATGTATAACCACTGATTGTCTTAGCTTCTGTTGTATAAGATGAGCCGATTGTACCTGTTAATTTGTCTGTACCAAGTACATTTCCATCTGTGTCTTTATACTTAACATTTACTTCACCTTTAACTTCAATTACTTTGATAAATCCGCTTAACTCATAATATCCATTATTATGAAAATCAAGGTCATCAGTCTGATTAATTCCATCATTGAATATAACCTTCGTATTGCTATCTGTTATAGAGTGTTCATATACATATAATCCATCACCTAAGTCTGTCATAGCTGCACCAGGCCAGTCCTTACCAACTGTTGTATCGTTACTGTAGAAATAAATATTTATATTTCTTCCCCAGGCATCAGGTTTCTTAAAGTATATACCATTCTTAATAACAGGAATCTCTTTAGCTTCTACTTTAACTGTTAATGTAGCCTTGCAGCCATTATATGTAGTAACCGTAATAACTGCTGTACCCTCTGATACTGCTGTGATTTTTCCGCCACTTACTGTGGCAACTCCTGCATCATTAGAACTCCATATTACTGTCTTATTAGAAGCTGTTGCAGGAAGTACTGTTGGTGTAACTGTCTCTGTATCCCCTTCTGTCAGAGTTATGGATTTCTTGTTTAATGTAACAGAAGTCGGTTTAATTATATTAGGATTTTCAGACACTTTAACCTTAACAGTTGTAGTAAGTCCATTGACTGTCCTAGCAGTAATTACTGCCGAGCCTTTTCCTACTGCTGTAATCTTTCCACCACTTACTGTGGCTACTGTACTGTCACTTGTTGTCCATGAAACTGTCTTATTTGTAGCATCTTTAGGAGCAACTGTGGCTGTAATTGTTTCTGAATTGCCCTCTAAGAGCGAAATTGAAGTTTTATTTAATGTAATGCTTGTTGGATTAATAACATTAATATTTTCCTCGCCAATCAATTCAGCTTTACCACCATCTGTTAAGTAATCGCCATTTGTAATTACTCTTCCAGGAGCAGGAGTCTTTGCTGTATCAAGCACATATACTCTCATATTACCTTTACCTGATACATTAGCCGTAAGTGTTCCATTTGTTACATTTTTAACATCACCTGTAACTGCATCTACATATTTACCATTAGGTATCCCTGTAAATGTTGCACCACCTGAGATAGTTACAAGGCAGAAACTGTCCGTCTTATCATCTGTATAGCGTCTCTTGAATGCCATTGATCCTGAACAGCCATCTGTTGAATACTGACCTTTTCTAAGGGCAGGTATTGCCTGACGAAGTCTGTTAAGTCTCATAATATGCTGTGAAAGAGTAGAATTAAGTGTGTCCTTAACCGTACCACTTAAATTACCAAATACTGTGAAATCAGACGTATCAATATTACCCTCGATATTATCACCATAATATGCTCTACCTGTTTTAGATAATGGCATATTAGGTCCAACATCGATTGGTGAACCTGCCATAAATTCTATTTCACTACCATAGTAAAGACATGGAATACCTCTGAATGTAAACATTAATGAAAGGTTTTCTGCCCATGCATCTGTACCACCATTATATCTCTGTGTCTGACATTCATCAGGACCGTAGTCATGTGAATCTACATATACAACATTCCATGTTGAATCGTTAAAATATCTATCCTCTTTCAATGCTGTCTGAAAAGCACTGCTTGCTGTATTGAAACTCCAGTGCATCTGGAAATCAATTACATCTAATCCTGATTTTTCTGAATAATCAGGTGTATGATAATTATTACCATTAAGGAATGCATTTGTACTTGTTGGCTGATTATTCATATCATTGTGTTCATTATAATGTTTTTTAACCAACGCTTCATTTGATGCCAAATCATTACTCCACTTACCTGTCCATTCTACAGGATCATTCCATGTATAGAAACTCGTGGAAATAGGGGGATGTTCACGATACCATACATCATGTCCTTTAGTACAAACTTCACCAAACATATAGAAGTTATCGCCACCTGTTTTCTTAAATGCAGGTAAAAATACTGAATTTAATGTAAGCCTTGAAATATGTTTAACTGTATCAACTCGGAAACCATCAACACCCATGTTGATATATTTATTGTAACAATTTATCAGATAATTATATACTTTCGGATTCTCCGTCTCTAGGTCGAAGCAGTCATCTGCAATCGTTCTGTCCTGTGCTTCATAGTTATCCCAGTCACCACCACCACAGAAACCATTATGATGATAAATGTTTTCAGGATCATTAGAACCTATCATAACCGTTTGATTTCTCTCTTTATATATGTCACTTGTTAACTGAAGAAGGTTCTTCTCACCCCAGTTACATGTATGATTTAATACCACGTCCTGTATAAGCTTCATACCTTTGGCATGTACTGCATCGATAAGGTCCTGATATGTAACACCATTTGATTCATATCTCGTATCTACTGCGCTGAAATCATATGCATGATATCCATGATAATCATAACCTGACTTATTCTGTACTACCGGAGTAATCCATACAGCAGTAAAGCCTAACGCCTTGATATAATCTAACTTATCAATAAGTCCCTTGAAATCACCTCGCCATGATGGATCATTTTCAGGATTCTGTGCTTTTGCATCTTCTGAAGTACGCGCATTGTTACTTGAATCACCATCATAGAATCTTGTTACAATAAGAAAATAAATTGTTTCATCACGAAAATCTGTTCTTGAATTGGAATATATAACTCCTCTGTCTTCATTTGACAGCACTTCTGTTGTAGACGCTTCTGCTTTAACTTCTGAATCCCTAAACATCTGCAATCCATAGCCATTCGTCATTACCGTTGCTACTGCAAGTGTAACCGCCAAGACTTTTTTTGTCAAAGATGCGATTCTTTTCTTCTTTAACATGCCTTCATTCCTTTCACTCTAATATAGCATAAAGCAATCCTTAAAGATTACTTTATGCTATTTTCATTTTTTATATATTTAAGACTTCAATATACTATTTGTTCTTTATCCATTTTCCATCTGAGCCAACGTAGTATTTACCACCATCAACCCATTTAGAAACTGCCATCGTTCCATCTGCCTGTACATAATATGTTCCATCTATCCATTTAGATGTCTGCATTACGCCTGAGCCGTTGAAATAATACCATTTATTATTTATCTTAACCCATTTAGACTGCTGGATATTTCCTGATATATTGTAGTACCATTTGTTATTAATCTTAAGCCATTTTGTTGTCTTAACCCATTTACCATCGGCATCCACATAATACTTATTATTATCAACGAGTTCTGAAACTGCCATTGAACCATCAGCTTTTACATAATATGTACTGCTTATCCATTTAGATGCCTGCATAACGCCTGATGTATTGAAGTAATAATATTTACCATTAATCTGTTTCCAGCCTGTTACCTTCTTACCATTGCTGTAATAATACCAAGATGAACCAACTTTCTTCCAGCCTGTAGTAACACTTCCTGAACTTTCTACTGTATACTTCTTAGCACTTGTTACTGTGTTATTCTTTGAGTCTGTTACGACACATTTAATTGTGTAAGTACCCGCTGTCTGTGGTGTCCAGGATGTTGATGTTTCACCACTTCCTGTCTTAGTAGCTACTAACTTATTATTTACATAGTATTTATATGTATAGTTGGCTGAACCACCCTGTGCAATACCTTTTAATGTAAGAGCTGTTCCTGCTGTCTGTGGAGCTGAACGGTCAGCACCAAAATTTAATTCAAGATCGTCTGATGGTGGTACAATACCGCCTCCGCCAATCTGTGCAAAATCAGCTGTAATGATGTCGGTATCATCTTTCTCTGCCGATGTACTTGGATCACTTGAGTAATCCTTCATAGCATTGTCAAGCATTGATGCATCATATGGTATACAGTCAAGGGCTGATTCACCTCTTGTAGCAACTAACATTGCTTTAATACCTTTTGATGTAATTGTACTCTTTGTAATTCCAAGAGTTGAATATGGAATCTTAATCTCATAGAATGAGTCATATGTTATATTATGTTTTCCCTCTGAACCAACAAATGTCTTATAATCAACCCAGTCTGCTCCATTATTGAATATATCATCTGTTGAATCTGATCCATTAAGTCCCATAATCTTTGAACTTATGTTAGTTGTAGCCATCTTGTATTCAATTCCACCATCAGCAAATCCAACGCAGCCATCTTCATAGTCTGTATTACCATTTGCATCTACTGCCTTGAATATAGATGGTTTTCCTAAACCTGGTTTACCACTCATATAGAGTAATCTATCTACGTGCTGATTAAACTCTAGTCCCATCTTCCGACCCCAAATAGGTCCTCCTTCAGTGTTCTTGTTCGACATTGAAACTGAGTTCTCATCTACGCTGAGTGCAAGAATAAGTGGTACATCGAGTACTCGTCCGCCATCACTTAATGGACCATCACCTGATCTTGCCCATGTATCTGTTGTATTAACCATCTGCCATGCAACGTAAAGGTTTTCATCATCATAAGCTGCATATAATGCTGTAGTATCAAGCACACAGTTTTCGTGTCCACCCTTATAGTGGTTTGCTACATCCCATGCACCGCCTTTAGCTATAAGCATGCTTTCATCCCAATCAGATGCATCACCATCGATTGTGATTGTCTTCTCAACACCCTTCTTTCCATCAGGGTTAGTTGCATAAATGTTGCTTGCAAGTTTCTGTCCTGCTGTTACAACACTTGCAGTCTCATTTGTTACTGATAATTTACTTGTTTCTTCATTAACAGTTCCATTAAATTTCTTATTATATGTAAATGTATAACTCTTTGTCTTACCACTCGCATTAGTAGCTGTAGCTTTAACTGTAACTGTAGAATCTGCTACTTTACCTTGTCCAAGTACAACATTTGCTGAACCTGTAAATGTCTTAACAGGACCATTATCTACTGAATATGTACCTGATGTTGCATTACTTAATGTAAGCTTAATTGTCTGTGTCTCTGTCTTAAATGTAGAACCATTTGCAAATGATGTTGTGACTGTAGGATCACTACTTGTAACTTTTGAATAAATATATTTTACTGTGATTGTTGAAGCTGTATACTTTCCTGTTGCATTAGAAGGTGTTGTCTTTAATTTATATCCACTTACTGTTGCAGCAGAAGTTGTATAAGAAGCTCCTACTTTACCTGTTAATTTCTTAGATGTAGCTATTTCATTACCTGATTCATCTACGTATTTAACTATTACTGTTCCGTTCTCTGTTGTAGATGTCATCTTAGACCATTTGCCATCAGCATATAACCACGAACCTGATGATTCAAACAGAAGTCCCGGTTCCCGGTCATCCGGATAACGGTTAGCTATTGAATTATAGAAGACAACTCTTGGAGCCTTAATATTTTCAGGAATTGTATATTTATAATAACCTGTTGTTGAATCATATGTCATCTTCTCGCCAGGCCATTCTCCATTATTAACCATCTCTGTTGCTGAATCATATGCATAACAATATATATCTCCAGTCCAGCCTGATGGTACTTTTATGTATGCAATATTATCAGTCTTCTCTACTTTAGTAAATGTGTATGTAACAGGGTCTGATGTTGTCTTACCATCTGTTGCAGTAAGAACTATATCAACACTTTCGCCATATGCCATATCTGCACCAATTGTAATTGATTTAGCTGATGTAAATGTCTTAACTGACTGTGAACCAATCTTATATGTACCTGATATTGCATTAACTAAGTCAAGCTTAAGTGTTAATGTATCACTTGTAAACTCTCCGCCTTCCTGCGATATAGTTGCTTCAGGATCTAATGTAATTGTTTTCTTATTATAGACTACTGCAACGCCTGTGCTACCTATATTACCTGTAATCTTACCACCTGATACCTTGAACTCATTTCCTGATACCTGGTCCTTATATGTGCCATCTGCTAATAAATGTGTTTCAGCACCTGCAACATTCTTAGAACCACCACCAATGTTTACAAGAACAACACCACCTTGTACAGTATTCGAACCTCTTTCTACTAATACTACTGAACCGTCATATGATGACATATATTCTGATTTTCCACTAAAGTAGTTATGGAATTTATTAACTTCAACTACTTCTGAATCTTTCCAAGCTGTATTTGTACTTTTTGAACCCATCTTAGCTCCAGTGTCGCCCGGACGGATATAATAGAGTACTGCAAAATCTCTTGCAGCCTGAATAGCCCATGATCTGTTTATAACACTCTGTGAAAGCTTTGTTGAAGGACCTGTAAAGCCATCATTGGCATATGTATCGTGAGACTCAGCCCAGAGAACAATATTATCTCCTAACTCTCCTTTATATGTAAGGGAAGAATTTGCTGCTGCTCCAATATCATGATTATTTACGCCCCATGATGTTGCATTACCTGCTCTGTTATCTGTAACAGCAATATATTTCGTATAATTTGAAATAGCTGTTGCAGAATCATCAAGAATCTCACCATAGAGATAAACATCAGGTTTATATTCCTTAATAGCACTTGTAACATAAGGCCAGAAATCTGATGCTCCACCCGGATCACTTGGAAGTTCGATATGCTTAGCTGCATCGAATCTGAATCCGTCTGCACCAAGATCAACACATTCTTTTAATAAAGAAACAATTGCATTCTGTACCTTTTTACTTCCTGTATTAAGATCTGGCCAACCACCAAATCCCCAGGTTAAACTTGTTGTGTCTCCATTACGGTGCTGATTGCCATAATCGATTCTTGTAGAACCATTTAAATGCCAGCAACTGTCATCATCTCTGAATGTCGGATCATTCTGACTACAGATATCTCCTCTTGAGTTACCAATACTACCTGTATTGTTAGCCATATGGTTAGCAACAATATCTACAATAACCTTGATTCCGTATTTCTCAGCTTCATCACACATAGCCTTGAATTCCTCTTTCGTACCAAACCAAGGATGGTTATTAACCATACTAAGTGTTGTAGGCTGATATACTTTCCACCATGTTCCCTGTGTATCACCAGAACCTGCATCCTTAGGCATCTGCACAGGTGATGTCTGTAATGATGTATAACCTGCTTTTGCAATCTCAGCCATACTGTTCTTTATCTCATTGTACGACCAGTTCCAACAATGAAGTATCAAACCATCACAGGCTTTATCCAATAAACCATATTTGTTTGACGAAGCCGCTACTGTCTCAGAAGTCTGTGCTATTACTGCTTCTGATGCATAACTTTTCATTTCCGGTATAGTTATACCTGTCATTAACATCGATACTGATGTAACTACCGCCAGAAATGATTTCATAAATCTCTTCTTCATGATAATCTCCATTTCTTAATTAATAATGTTTACTTAACAACTTTTCATTAAAATGCACTTAACATTCTCTACATAGTCCACCCTCCTTTGTCACGTTCTAGGATCGATACGTCTCGATAGGGACTATTATATATGCTGGTATATTAAATTTCAACAAGATTTTAAGTTTCTGGAACATGTATGCGAGTTGTTTTTTGGCATATAATGGTGCCTTTTTAGTAAATTTTTAGAATTTTGTATGTATTTCATAAATGTATAGGATTATTTTTATAACCTTTTAGATAATAAAATATCCTCTATATTATAGAATTAACTTGCTAATTAATTCTTATTAATATAGAGGATATTATTGTTTAAGTCATTAGACGGATATTATTTGTTTTTAACCCATTTTCCATCTGCGCCAACGTAGTATTTACCACCATCAACCCATTTAGAAACTGCCATTGTTCCATCTGCCTGTACATAATATGTTCCATTTATCCACTTAGATGTCTCCATAACACCTGATGCATCAAAATGGTACCATTTACTATTTATCTTAACCCATTTAGATTTCTGAATATTGCCAGATACATTGTAGTACCATTTGTTATTAATCTTGAGCCATTTTGTTGTCTTAACCCATTTACCATTGGCATCTACATAGTATTTGTTATTATCTACTAACTGTGATTTTGCCATTGTTCCATCTGCCTGTACATAATATGTGCCATTTATCCATTTTGATGTCTGCATAACACCTGATGCATCGAAGTAATACCACTCACTGTCTATCTCTTTCCAGCCAACTGTTATAACATCTCCGCCTGACATCTTATATGTAAGCTCGCCAGATTTCAAGTCATCTCTATTAGCTGATACGTAAAGTACATCTGTACTCTTTAATGCAGTTGCTACATTGACTTTCCATACACCTGTTATCTCATCTGTTACAGCTGTATAAGTCTTATTATTTAATTTAACTGTTACTTTTGAGCCATAAGCTGCCTTACCTGTTATTGCTTTAGAACCTGCAGATGCCGAACTAATAGATGGTGTTGCAAGTACCAATGCTTTCTTAGCATTTATTATATTATTATATGTAGTCTCTACTTCAGTAATATCTGCTTCTTTCTCACCTAATGCCACTAACTTGTCTGCCTGTGCAATATAGCTATATAATTTCTTATATGAAGCCTGTGTATAATCTGATACTGTAAGATTCTTAACAGCTCTTGCTTCTTTTCTTAATAAAGTATATTTTGATTCAATTACAGGAGTCTTCTCTATATCATACTTAGTATTATCGGCGCTCTTAATTGTTATCCATGCCTCACTTGTAATTCCAGTAATATCACCTGTTCTGTTTGAGCTTCCACCATCGCCAACTATACAGTTAAGTGATGACACACCCTCTTTAACAAATGTATACCAGCCATCCGCATCAGGATTACTTAACTGCTTACCAGGGAAACCACCATTGTAGCTGCCTGAATTGTCCCAAACATATAAGAAAGGTGCAACATCTGAATATGGTTTAATATGAATTGTTACTGTATTCTCTACAACTTCAACTGATCCACCATTGATCTTTGTTGTAAAGTCAGAAGCTACATTAACTGTAACTTTTCCCTTTAATCCTGTTATATCTGATGTCTGTCCAGAGCCACCATCATTAATAATTACATTATATGTTGATATATCCTTAGCAAATTCAAATGTATAGTAACCATCCGAATCTTTCTCTGTTAACTTAGTTCCTGGCCATGCATCTGTTAATGCTGTTGAGGCGCCAGTCCATGCATAGAGATATGGTGCTGAACCATTTGCCATCTTAATTCTTATAATATTATCTTCTTTTTCTTCTTCTCCACCGCCGCCTACGTCTTCATTTCCATAAGCTTTATAGAATGTAGCCTTACCATTGACTACGCCCTTTTCATTCTCGGCTGTATACGAAACTGTTACTGTGTCGCCTTCATAAGCTGTCGCACCAATTGTAAATGAATCACCATCTTTAACAATAAATTTCTTAGCTCCATCTACAGATATAACTGCCTGTTTTGTATCTTTAAGGCTTACTGTAACCTTCTGTGTTCCTTTGAATTTAGCTTCACCATTAATTGTAACTAATGGTTTTCCATCAGGGTCCTGAACAAGAACTGTTCCATTTGCACCACTGTTAAATGTAACTTTTCCGTCTGTAACTACTGCCGATGATGAATCATAGTAGTTAACAACTCTGTCGCCATCTTTCCATACATTGCTGACATCCATTGTAACTTCTGTATTAGCTGCTGCAGCGATACAGAATGCAACTCTGTCTTTAATATTTCCACTTTCATATGTTCTTGTAAATGCATGTCCTGAACTTGTTGTTATAGTAGTATTCTGACCAGCACCTACTGCAATATGGCTATTTCTGAATGTTCCGACTTTCTGCCAATGTGATAAAACTGTTTCATCAATTGAATCCCAGTTCATATCACTTCTGAGTGAATGGCCTGCACCACCATTTCCATCAAATGGGATGCTATCAACTAATCCTCTGTTTGTCTCATCACCATAGTAAATCTGTATTCCACCTGGTAATAATAAAAGTGCCGAACCAAGGTATACCATATTACCACGAGCTAATGTAGAGTCGTGTGATGACATATATGATAATACATTAAAGTCAGGTGTGTCATTAATTGCTGTTGCATATCTTGCATATACTGATTCTATTCTACCTTCAGCCAACATTCCGCCGCCTGTTGTCTCGAAGTTAATCATAGAGTCGAAACCACCCTTTGAATAATATGCGTCATTATCTACACCATGATCCCAACATTCACCAGTCATCCAGAAATCAAGGTCATCTAATTTCTTATCAGGGTTATTCGCTTTCCATGTCTTAAGAGCCTCTGTACACATATCATTAAGTCTCTTCCATGATGCAAATTCAACGTGTTTAGCTGTATCACATCTGAAACCATCAACACCATACTCACGTACCCATGTTGATAACCAGTAAGAAATGCAGTTTGTAACCGTCATATCATAGCCATGTGAACTAAGATAGCTCTTAAGTTCTGCTACTTCTGAATCATAACGTCCCTCTGATTTCCATTTCTTCTCAAGGAATGCAGGGATACCAACTGTTGCTGTTGATTCTGTTCTGAAGTCAGGTAAGCCGGCAAGCGACATTGTGTAGCTATCTCCGCCACCCGCTGTGTAGCCTGGAAGTCCTGCTCTTACCCAGTCAGAGCCCCACCATTTTCCCCATGCCACAGCATCTGCCTCGTAATCAATGTAACTATGGTAATCTTTATTATTAACATTAGTCATTGAATAGTAGTAGTCTTCCCAGCCACTTTTAACACTACCAAAGCCATATTCATTCATATCGTATAAGCTGTTATAACCTGCATGGTTAAGAACGATATCCATTACGACTCTTATTCCATGTTCATGTGCTGTATCTACTAATTCTTTGAACTCGTCCATTGTACCAAAGTTAGCATCAGAATTAGTATAATCAAGTACATAATATCCATGATATGAATAATGTGCAAAACTTGGTGAACCATCACCACCTACTATGTAACCATGAATCTGTTCGTATGGTGCACTAATCCAGATTGCATTAACACCAAGATTATTGAAATATCCCTCTTTGATTGACTGTGTTACACCTTTAAAGTCTCCACCATGGAATGTTCCCCTGTCATCAGAAACGTTAATTACATTTCCGTTTTTATCCAGTCCTCTATTGTATGAATGGTCATTTGATGTATCACCATTTCTAAATCTGTCTGTAAGCAAGAAGTATACAGATGCATTGTCCCACGAAAACGTATCTGCATTTACCGTCCCTGTTTCTGCCGCTTCTGCAACGATACCATTCGATATGTTGCCTGTTATTCTCTTCGATGATAATGTCAGACTATCTAGGAACCCTGTTCCGACCATCACCGTTGCCATCATAAATGATGCGCATTTCAAAGTTAAATTTTTTAACTTTTTCATAAAATAATGTCCTCCTTTTAACATAATTTTCACAAATTTTATAATTAAAAAAAATGCAAACTCAATACACAATCAATCTTATGTATTTTATTCACAATTTTTTTATTATAAATCTACTTTTTTTGTGCTACATTTCCATAATAACACGCAAAAAGTAGATTGTCCATATAATTTTGATAGAAAATGAAATGAAATGAATGTGCAGGATATATATGACACACTCTTTCATACCCCTTATCCAGCGGATATCAACTATGTTCTATTTTATTTCTTTGCACCTTTAACCCATTTACCATCAGCATCTACATAGTATCTGCCATTATCTACCCACTCCGATACTGCCATTGTTCCATCGGCTTTAACGTAATATGTACCGCTTATCCACTTAGATGTTTCCATAACACCATTTGCATCTAAATGATACCATTTGTTATTAATGAATAACCATTTTGATGACTGCATCACTCCTGATGTATTAAAGTAATACCATTTATTACTCAGTTTCTGCCAGCCTGTCTGCATTACTCCATTGCCATCTACATAGTACCATTTGTTACTTATTTTCAGCCATTTTGACTTTTCTACCACTGATTTAGAATTGAAATAATACCATTTGTCATTTATCTTCTGCCAGCCTGTAACTTTTAACCATTTGCCATCAGTGCCTACATAGTATTTGCCATTATCTACCCACTCCGATACTGCCATTGTTCCATCGGCTTTAACATAATATGTACCACTTATCCATTTTGAGTTCTGCAGGATACCATTATTTTCAAAATAATACCATTTATTGTCAATTCTCTTCCAGCCTGTTATCTTATTACCATTTTCATAATAATATTTTGTGCCTGATTCTTCATGCCATCCATCTGTTATCTCTGTATTCTCTTCGATATTCACCTGTTTTGTTCCTAAGAATACATTCTCTCCGCCGCCAATATTAATTGCATATACGTATACTGATTGTAGTCCTGTATAATCTGTATATATTTTCTCGGAATAACCATGGTTATCACCCACACTATATACCTTATTAACATCTGGTCTGTATCCGTTTGCGACTATAGTATGACATGGTACTCCCGATCCCGCCGGACCGCCTATATAAACATCTATATATATCGAGGTTGATATGTCATCTGAATCAAATGCCCAGCCACGTACATCTACGCTTCCGGCACCACCACTGATACTGTCAATTGTTCCTTTTGGATTATTGTATTTTTTCTTAAGATATTCCATCGAACAATATCCGCTATAGCCATTCCATTCTACATGAGCCCATGAACCATTTCCTTTGGTTACCTTTACATCAGTCCCCTCAGGAATAGTTGTAATTATCGAATATCCGGTACCATGTCCACTTCTCATTATCAATGATGAGTTGTCAGTATTAACAACATATGTCCCTGCGTATGATATTGAACAGTCACATGAATTTGATGCAACATTTCCTGAATACCTTAAAACACCACCCCATGGCTGTGATGAGCTGTAATAATATGATGTTACGGAAATCTCTTTGCCTGTCTGGTCTCCGGTCTGTGGATATCCATAATCTGTATGTGCACCCACAAGTTGCCCATTTCCTATGTATAATTCGGTATGTACTCCTTCACATAGAAGAATATCTCCTCTTATTAATTTAGACTTGTCTCCTATCTGGCTCCAAGGTATCCATATAAAACCATGCGTTGTAAAATATGAACGCATATTTCCGGTATAACTCACTTTACTTGTATCAATATCTGCTCCTGCATTTTTAAATGCCTGGATTATAAAAGATGAACAGTCGTAATCAGGTCCCCATCTGTTTACCTGACTATATCCATGCGAATTGTCATTTGCAATTTTCATCGCCCATGTTACCGCTTTTTCTACAATTGAAGAATCTGCTCTTACTGATATAGGTGATGATATCAGCATCGTGCCGGACAATACTAATGCCAGCACTGTAGAAATAATTTTCTTAAATCTGTTTCTCATGTATTTTAACCGCCTTTGCTTTTCCGAAATCTATATATGTTTATTATAACACTAAAATATGATATATGTATTGTTATTTTGATAATTATTTTAAGGTTTTTTCAGATTTCGGCATATTTCCGTCAGTCTTCACGTAATAGCTATTGCCTGTCCATTTTGATTTCTCAATAATTCCATCTTTGTAAAATAGTACCATTTACTGTCGATATCCTGCCAGCCTGTCTGCTTTACTCCTCTTGCATTGTTTCTATCTACATTTCTGTATACAATTTAAATGCCGTCTTTCATAAAGCCTGTCTGTGTAAAGTATCCCGGATTAGATGAACCTCCATCTATACGTGCATATTTTATATCACTTTTATACATTCCATACTTCGTTCCTTTTGCACCTGTAAGTTTATTACATCCATAAAATATGCTATCACCTTCTATGACATTATCAACATTAAATTTATTGCTTGCATATATTGTGCTGATATTTAAACAAGTATAGAACATACCTCCCATATGCGTTACTTCGGACGTATTAAAGCTGCTTATGTCCAATTGGCTTAATCCACTGCAATATGCAAACATATGTGACATATCTGTTACTTTAGATGTATCAAAACTACTTATATCTAATTTATTTAATGAACTGCAGCCACTAAACATATATCGCATATTAGTTACTTTTGATGTTTTAAATCTGCTTATATCCAATTGTTCCAATTTACTGCAGTCCCTGAACATATATTGCATCTCTATAACTCTTGATGTATTAAAGTTACTTAAATCCAGATTACTTAAATTGCTGCAGCCATCAAACATGTTATCCATCATTGTTACTGACGAAGTATCAAATCTGCTCAATTCCAGACTCCCTAATGAACTGCAGCCACTAAACATATGATACATGCTTACTACATTTGAAGTATCAAAGCTGCTTACATTCAATCGTGTTAATTTGCTACAGTTTTTAAACATCATATGCATATTTGTTACATATTGTGTATTAAAGTTTTTCAAATCCAGACTGGTCAACCCACTACATTCACTAAACATATATTGCATCTCTATAACTCTTGATGTATCAAAATTACTTATATCCAGTTTATTTAATCCGCTGCAACCACTAAACATATGTGACATATCTGTTACTTTCGATGTATAAAAGTTGCTTAAATCCAATTGATTTAATTCACCACAATCTATAAACATATATCTCATGTCATATACATTAGATGTATTAAAACTGCTTACGTTTAACTGTTTCAACCCACTACATCCCATAAACATATACTTCATATCTGTTACATTAGATGTATTAAAACTGCTTAAATTTAATTCATTTAATTTGCTACATTCTTTAAACATAAAGCTCGTGGTTTTTACATTAGATGTATTAAAGTTATCTACATTTAACCGGCTCAACGATCTACAGCAGGCAAACATATATGACATATCTATTACTTTCGACGTATTAAAATTACTTATATTTAATTCACTTAAATTACCACATCCAAAAAACATATCTGACATATCTGTTACTTTCGATGTATTAAAATTGCTTAAATTTAACTCTTTTAATTTGCTGCACTTCTCAAACATGTTACGCATATTTGTTACATTTGATGTATTAAAGTTACCTAAATACAATTCAATTAATTCACTGCATGAGTAAAACATGTCTGACATATCTCTTACTTTTGATGTATCAAAATTGCTTATGTTTAACTCTTTTAATTCACTACAACCTGCAAACATGCAGGACATATTCGTTACATTTGACGTATCAAAATTTTTAAATTCTATATCCGATATTTTATAATCCATAAACATATACGGACAATTGTTAGGTCCCATTTTTTCATCAGTTATGCTTACAACATAATATTCTGTACCTATTGCATATACTTTTATTACACCATTATTATCCGAACTGATGTCTGTGCCTTTCTGCGAATTTAACTTAGCTGCCACATCAGCCGGCATATCTTTTTTACTTATGAAATGTATCTTTGTAGCAGTAGATGGGACTGCTTTTTTGAATGGCTCTATGCCAAACTTAATTGTCTGACCTTTTACGACTGTTTTTATCCATTTTCCATCTTCACCAACATAATATTTGTTATTGTCTACCCATTCAGACACTGCCATGCTTCCATCAGTTTTTACGTAGTATGTACTGCTTATCCATTTTGATGTCTGCATTTCACCTGTTTTATTTACATAGTACCACTTGCTATTTACGTTTATCCATTTCGATGTCTGCATTTCACCTGTTTTGCCTACATAGTACCACTTGTTTTTTGCATTTATCCACTTTGATGTCTGCATTTCACCTGTTTTGCCTACATAGTACCATTTACTATTTGTGTTTATCCACTTCGACTTCTGCAATACTGAATTAGAATCGTAATAATACCATTTATCGTCTATTTTCTTCCAGCCTGTTTTTACATTACTGCTTTTATCTTCAGATGCAGCTACATTATCAGATGTCACCTGTACAGCACTTATTGAATCTTCACCTTTAGATTCGACATATACTGCACTATGTTCCGTTTCTTCTGCATTCGCTTCCACCACACTAAAATACGATTTTCCCATGATGGCAGCCATAAACACTACTAACGTCGTAATCACATATCTTATTTTTTTAATTGCTTTTTCTTTGTGCATTCTTTTAATTCCTCCGTTTTGCAAAGCAGATGTTACATTAGCTTTCTACTTACTTTTTAGCACTCTTAACCCACTTGCCGTCAGCTCCGACATAATATTTGCCACCATCTACCCATTCAGATACTGCCATGGTTCCATCAGCTTTTACATAATAAGTATTGCTTATCCACTTAGATGTCTGCATTACACCACTGGCATCAAAACAATACCACTTTTTATTTATCTGCTGCCAACCTGTCTGCATTACTCCATTTGCATTGAAATAATACCACTTTTTATTTATCTGCTGCCAGCCTGTCTGCATCTCTCCGCTTGCATTGAAATGATACCACTTCTTATTTATCTGTTGCCAGCCTGTCTGCATTACTCCATTTGCATTGAAATAATACCACCTTTTATTTATCTGCTGCCAGCCTGTCTTAAGACTTCCATCATAATTCTTATAACTCCATTTTGCCCCCTTTTTAATCCAGCCAACTTGTCTAAGGTAGCCCGGCTTAGAACTTCCACCATCTATTCTTGCATATTCATCTTTATCCACTGAATATTTTGTTCCTTCGCCACCTACAATACTATAACAATTCTTAAATATATTTTTTCTCTGAGCATTTGCTGTATCAAAATTCTTCACATATACAGATTTCAATGCAATACAGCTTTCAAACATATTGTTCATTTTTATTGCGTTTGTTGTTGTAAAAGTTGTCAGGTCCAGACTGGTTAGTGAATAACAATTTCTAAACATTTTGTCAAAGTATTTTACATTCTTCGTATCAAATATACTTAAGTCTACACTTCTTAAAGACGAACAGTCATTAAATAATTCTTCCATATCATCTACTTTAGTAATCTTAGTTTTGGGCAGCTTAAGATTAGTAAGCAATTTGCAGCCAGCAAACATTCTATAAATTGTTTCTACATTACTTGTATCAAAATTACTTATATCTATGCTTCTTAATTTGCTGCAATTATTAAACATCCCCGCTATCGTAATAAGTTTTGGAGTTCTGAAATTACTTACATCTATCTGTGTTAATGAACTGCAATCAGCAAACATTGCTGTCATATATTGTATATTACGCGTATCAAAATTACTTACATCTATACTTTTTAATGATGTACATCCATAAAACATTCCAACAACACTAGTTGTCTTAGATGTATTAAATGAGCTTACATCAATACCGGTTAATAATTCACAGCCGCTGAACATATAGCCCATCTCTGTTACATTTCGGGTGTCAAATCCCTTAACATTGATATTCTCAAGTGCATTACACCCAAGAAACATCGTGCCCATATTTGTTACATTCTGGGAATCAAATCCCTTAACATCAATATTCTTAAGCACCTTACATCCATCGAACATTCCATACATACTTGTTACATTTTTAGTATTAAATGAGCTTATATTTACTTTTTCAAGACTACTACAGCCTTGGAACATTCTAGACATATCTGTAACTTTACTTGTATTGAAGCCACTTAAATCAAGTTCTTTAAGCTTCCCGCTTTCTGCAAACATATATTTCATATCAGTTACATATCGTGTATCAAAATTATTAAACTTTATGCTTTTTAATTCTTTATAATACGAAAAGATAAAGTCACCAGCCGATATTGACATTATGGCATTATTCATACTGACAATATAGTATGAATTATCAATTTTAAATAGCTTTATTGAACCATTCATTTTTTCACTTAGGTCTATTCCATTCATTTTGTTTATCTTATCTGCCACAGTTTTAGGAAGATCCTTTTTAGAAATAAATATGATTTCTTCGCAGTCAGCATCAATGGCTTTACGCATCACGCGATCATTAAATATTTCTATATTCTCTGCCGCATCAGCCTTTACATAATTAACATACATACTTCCAATAAGAATTGTCATAATCACAACCAATGTTGTAATTACACATCTTATACTTTTAGTGATCTTTTTCTTATTCATTTTCATAAGTTCCTCCATTTTCTCTGAAATAATATATATTTTCAATCTTTATCTTTACTATTGTTTTATTAATTTTTCTTTGATTTTTGCAATTACTTCATCTACATTATGCGTATTGATATTAGCACCTTCATCAATATAAGTAACAATTTTTTCACCCATTTCCTGCTCAGATGTATTTTGTTTACCATAATATGATTTTAACTCTTCCAAATTCATATTACAAATCAGCTTCATTTGATTCATTAATTCTTCAGATAATTTATCATTATACAATTTTGTATATGCATTTTGAATATCTTCAAAAGTAATTACATTACCTATTTCCATCTCACTAATCATTACACCAATAGCATCAGAAATATCATAATCTCTCCCGGAACTTTTCCCAGTTCTTTTCGATATTCCTTTGCAAACTGTTTTATTATCTCAAATGCATTTTCTCTTGTAATTCTCCCTTTATACTGCATCGTACAAATCCCCTTCTATAATGTTATATTTAGCAAATTCTTTAATACCGGATTTTTTATTTGTAATCATAGAATCCCCCACATAAAATGGTTTTTCAAGTTTCATATTTCGCATGTCATTATATTTGTCACACAAAGGAATATCATATTTCTTACTGATGTAGTCAACTGTAGCAACAAGATATAACATTTTAATATAGTCGCTATGAAATCGATAATATTCTACATCTTCACATTCAATAATTCCTAACACTGTTTGTAAATCATTTCTCTTTATATCATGATGAAGATTGTTTCTAAATGTCTGGAAATCTTCCTTATGATAAACTATCTGATCCGGACGATATCCTAAAACTTTAGCAAGTTTTTCTACAGTGTAATACGTGCATGTTCCCAAATCAACCTGTCCTTTTATTATTGGATAAAGCGTTGCATATGGAATACCACTCTTTTGTGAACATACTCTAATATTCATATTTTGCTTTTTTAATTCTGCAACAAAATCCATAGTCTTCACCTCTTAAAACCATTTTATCGGTATACCGATAAAATGTCAATTAATTTTTGTCTATATAAATTTATATTATTTTGTAAAAAGTTGTTACTATAATTCTCACAGCAACCACTTTATTTTATACATTCACTTAACTTATTCTATATTCTTGTTTTTCATTCTACTTCTTTGCCCCTTTAATCCACTTGCCGTCAGCTCCGACATAATATTTGCCACCATCTACCCATTCAGATACTGCCATGGTTCCATCAGCTTTTACATAATAAGTATTGCTTATCCACTTAGATGTCTGCATTACACCACTGGCATCAAAACAATACCACTTTTTATTTATCTGCTGCCAGCCTGTCTGCATTATTCCATCTTTACCTACATAATACCATTTATTGCTTAATTTCAGCCATTTTGACGTCTGCATTTCGCCTGACTCATTAACATAATACCATTTTCCACTTGATTTAACCCAGCAAGCAGAATACATTTCACCATTAGCATTAAATGCATACCATTTTTTTTCAAGATTCATCCAGCCTGTCTGAAGACTTCCATCAAGTTTTTTATATGTCCACTTGTTTCCTTTTTTAATCCAACCAACTTTATTTAAATAGCCCGGTTTCGCACTTCCACCGTCTATACGCACATATGCACTCTTTGAACCTGAATACTTTGTGCCATTGCCTCCTGTAATGCTATAACAATTCCTAAACATATTATTCACAGTTGCGCTTCCTACATCAAATTTATTAACATATACCGATTTGAGTGCATTACAATTTTCAAACATGCTGTCAAATGATGTAGCTTTTGCAGTAGAGAAGCTTCTTAAGCTAACACTTGTTAAAGCTCTGCAATTTTTAAACATTCCATCAAATTTACTTCCATTTCTTGTATCAAATGAACTTAAATTGACTCCCTGCAATGATGTACAATCACCAAACATATAGCTGAAATCACTTATTTTCTTCGTATTAAGATTGCCAAGATTAACACTCTGTAATGATGTACACCCGTTAAACATATTCTCAATTGTGTATATAGAATCTGATGTTATCCAGCTTACATCTATACTTTTTAGCTGCTTACAGCCTTGAAACATCTTTGCCATTCTTGTAACATTCGCAGCCTTGGCTTTAGGCATCTTTATGCTTTTGAGTGACGAGCATCCTTCAAACATACTCTCAAGCCATTCTGCCTCGTTGAATTCAAAATTACTTATGTCTATGCTTTGTAATGAACTACAACCCATAAACATCCCCCACATTCCAGCCCTTGATGTTTTAAATTTGCTTACATCTATTGAGGTTAATGAACTGCAATTTTCAAACATTCCGTTAAAATTTGATACATATTCCGTATTAAAATGACTTACGTCTATACTTTTAAGTGATGTGCAGCCTGAAAACATGCAGCCCATATTACTGGCATTATCAGTTCTGAATGCTTTTAAATTAAGTGTTGTAAGTTTCCCACAATTCATAAACATGGCTCCCATATCTATGACATATCGCGTATTAAATCCTCTTAAATCAAGACTTGTTAGAGAGTCACAATTTTTAAACATATATCTCATACTGGTAACATATTCCGTATTAAAACTGCTTACATCCAGTTTTTCAAGCATAGAACATTCTGCAAACATTTGATCCATTTTTCTCGCACTACCCGTATTGAAACTGCTAAGATCAAGTTCCTTGAGATTACTACACTCACTAAACATGCCAACAAAACTGTCCACATTTTTAGTATTAATTCCGCTTAAATTAACTTTTGTAAGTTCCCTGCACTTTTCAAACATATCTCCCATATTAGTCACATTTTCCGTATTAAGTCCGCTCAGGTTAACCTCTGTGAGGTCATAGCAGTTACTAAACATCCCATACATATCTGTTACATATCGCGCATCAAGTCCACTTAAATCTATTTTCTTAAGGCTTTGACATCTTTCAAACATATAACTCATACTTTCTACATAACGTATATCAAAGTTGCGAAATTCAACCGTTTCTAATTGTGAATAATATTTAAAAAGCATATCACATTCATCTATAGCCATTATTGCATTATTCATGCTTAATACATAATATGTATCACCAACCAAATACACACATATGGAACTGTCACCATCAATGCTTATATCTGTACCTGTTAATTTATCTATCTTTGCAGATATATCTGACCTAATATCCTTTTTCGAAATAAATACAATATTTTTAGCACTGTCAGGAACTGCAGCCTTTAATTTAGATTTCTTTAACATGATAACTTTAGCATTATCTGCTGCCTGAACTTCCTTCATATCTGTAATAAATCCGGATACAACCAGCATTAATGCCATAATCACCAATGCCATAATATGCTTACCATATTTCTTATTATTAACTTTTAACTTCTTTAAAATATTCATAAACTTAACCTTTCTTTACCCATTTTCCGTCTGCGCCGACATAATATCTGCCATTATCTACCCATTGAGATATAGCCATTGTTCCGTCAGCTTTCACATAATATGTTCCACCTATCCACTTGGAAGTCTGCATATGACCTGCTGAATTAAAATAATACCATTTATTATTAATCTTACCCCAGCCTGTCTTCATCTCACCTGAAGTATTAAAATAGAACCAGTTGCCATTAATCTGCTTCCAGCCTGTCTGCATTATTCCTGAACCATTAAAATAATACCACTTATGCTTAACCTGTTTCCAGCCTTTTGTCTTTTTTCCGTCAATTTTAATGTAAGTCCAGCTATTGCCCTGCTTCTTCCAGCCTGTCCTTGTAAAATATCCGGGATTACTGCTTCCTCCATCTATGTGTGCAAATTCTGAACCGATGTTGTTCCCGCCAATTACATATTTTGTTCCACTTCCTCCTTCAAGGTCATAACAATATTCGAACATTTCCGGTGCTTCCACATTTACTTTAAAACTGCTGCTTGCACCGATTTTTTTTAGCTCATCACAAAACCAGAACATTTTCGTCATGTCCGTAACTTTAGATGTATCAAAATTAGCCAGATCTAAACTTTTTAATTTATCACAGCCATAAAACATCTGATACATACTCTTAACATTAGAAGTATTGAAATTAGACAAATCTAACTCTCTTATTTCATAGATATTTCGAAACATTCCTCCCATATTGGTTACTTTAGATGTATCAAAGTTGCTCACGTCTAATTCTGCTAAATTCCTACAGCTACCAAACATAACCGACATATTAGTAACTTTGGATGTATCAAAGTTACTCACATCTAAGTGTCTTAAGTTACCACAGCTTGCAAACATAGATGCCATGTCAGTTACTTTAGATGTGTCGAAGTTACTTACATCTATACTTGTAAGACCACAGCCTTCAAACATATATCTCATATCTGTTACATTGCGCGTATTAAAGCTTGATACATTGACATCTTTCAAATGTGTACAGCCCATAAACATATACTGCATATATGTTACTTTCTTAGTATTAAAATTCGACAGATTAAGAAAATTCAAACTCTCACAATCTGCAAACATATATTGCATGTCAGTTACATTACGTGTATCAAACTTACTTACATCTATACTTGTTATGTCATAACATCTCCTGAACATATATTTCATACTGGTTACATTTCCTGTATAGAAATTCGTAAAATCGATTTTTAAAAGTCTCATGTAATCAGAAAACATATATGCACATGTATCCGGCTGCATCGTCTTATTATTCATACTTACCACATATGCTTTATTTGTATCTATCAAAAATACCTTTACAGAGCCATCCTGCTTAACACTTATGTCCTGTCCTGACTGCTTATTAATTTCTGTTAATACATTTCCCCGCAAATCCTTCTTCGAAACAAAATGAATTTCTATTATTTTTAACGAATACGTAGATTCAGTAAATTTCTGCCGGCTAAACGTTACAATATCTGTAGTTTCTGCCGCAATAGTTTCTACACTGTTAAACCATATGTTGAATACAATCATAGCCATAATTGCAATCATAATTGTGCATATATGTCTACGTCTTATTTGACATACCATAGCTTTCTCTGACTTTTTCATAACTTCTCTCCATTTCCATTGTTTTTCTTAATACAAAATCTGCTTTTTTATATCTTTCCTGTGTACCTCATCATAAATTATCCACTGTTTCCAAAATATAGAATCTGTTATTTCATATTTTTATATAACCTGCGTACATTTATGAATCATTCAAATCATTAGTTATCAAAAAGCGGTAAGAAATCTGCACCCAACACTTCTTACCGCCTTTACTACTAGCTATATTTATATACTAGCATATAAAATTATTTTTTACCATATTAATTTTCAAAGTTCAATTAGTTCAGTACTAATTTATTAAACAATATTTATTAGTATTTACTACTATATCGATAATGTTTTTATGAATATTAATATTATAATATTTCTACTTATTAGCTTCAGTCTCTTTTTTATCTTCTTCGCAAATCACTGGTTTTTCTTTCTCCTCTAAATATTTCTTAGCATCTTTAAAGAAACTTGCTACTATCATTATTACTATTATTCCAATTGGAAATGCTGCAATAATCGATACCGATTGCAGGCTATACATTGAATTCTCTGAGAAAATTAATGCTATCGGGAATAATATAAACATAATCGCCCAGAATGTTCTGACTTTCTTATCAGGTTCTTCATCAACTTTTAATTTCTTATATGAGTATGATGATATTACCATTGTAAGTGCATCAAAAGTTGTTGAATAGAAAGCTATCATGGTTATTACCAGAAGAATAAGTCCTATGCTTGACAATGGCAACGTATCAAATATTTTCATAATAGCTGCTGAATAATCGCCATTTGCTGCAATACTTCCACTTACATCAAGGCCATGCTTCATCTGCTGTGCCAGACCATAGTTACCAAGAATAATAAATGATGTAAACGTTCCTGCAAGACCCCATCCATAGCCACCAAGTACCGTATTTTTAACTGTTCTTCCCTTACTAATTTTACCAATAAAGAATGGAGTAGCCACACACCATACCATCCAGTATGCCCAATAATAGATTGTCCAGTTCTGTGGAAATGAATTCTCACGAAGTGGATCTAACCAGGTTGCCATTCCAATGAAGTTCTGTGTCATATTTCCTATTGCCGAAAATCCTGTTTCTAAAATATATGTAGCTTCTTTACCACCGATTAAGAAGTATAATAACAATGCAAAGAATAGGTATGAACAGCCTGAAGCCAGTCTTGATACACCTTTCATTCCAAGTAAAACAGTTAGTGTATATACAAATGCTATAATCAGAAGAATTATAATTGTTAATGTTGTACCCTTGTTGAACCCGAACACTTCACTAAGTGCTGTAGATAACAGAGGAGTTGCAAGCGAAAATGTTGTAGCCGTACCTGCAATCAATGCAAATATTGCTATTAAATCAATAATTTTCCCCCAAATACCATCAACCTTCTCACCTAAAAGTGGTCTGCACCCTTCAGAGAATTTCTGTTTTTCTCTTCCTCTTATATGCAGCATAAATCCAAACGCTACAGCCAATACAATATAAAAGCTCCATGCTATTGGTCCCCAGTGGAATAACGGATATGTAGATGCCCATTTCTGGATTCCGCCTAATTGCTCTATATATGGCTCATTTGCATATAATGCCCATTCACATAGAGAATAAAATAAGATATCTGCTGCCATAGTCGAAGTAAATATCATTACACCCCAGCTAAATGATGAATACTGCGGTTTGTCACAATCTTTTCCTAACTTAATCTTTCCATACTTAGAAAATGCTATAAACATTGTACATGCAAATATTCCAAGTCCTAATATAGCATAATATATGCCGAAGTCATCTCCCAGAAAACCTCTGATATTCTTTAATACTGCTGTGGATTCATTCGGAAATACCATAAACATAATACACATTGCAATAACACCTATAAGAGGTACTATCATTGAAAACCAGTCTAATCTTCCTATTAATCCTTCCTTTTTCGTTTCTTTACTCATCTTTCTTTCCTCCATTTACAATATTTTCATAACTTTTATCTAGTTTAATTAACTCATCAAACAAGAGGTATGGTGTGGTATCCGTAACCGGTCTCGTTCTGCTTTCTAATCCGGCTGCCATTATAATGTCTCTTTTTATAGGATTTATAATTTCTCCATTTCCTCCTTGGCTATCCTGTAGTATTCTTTAGCATATCTGTACTGTCTTATTGAATAATCTCCAAAATCAACACCCTGATTTCTCTTATATTCACACCAGTTACTCCACAACAGACCACAAACAGCAATATAACAATATATCTTTATCCGTATTTCAGGTAAGCAATTGTTTTCATAATAAATGTCAATTAATTCATCCATTTTATCTCTATCATACATAGCATATATTCCAAACATTGCTATATCTATATCATGGTCCTGCATTCCTGCATATTCCCAATCTATTAACGTTATCTTCTCTGTTCCGTCAGCTGCATTACTAAACAGAAAATTATCACAATTAGCATCTATATGACATAAGATTTTCTCTTTGACGTGACTGTCTATATATTCTTTTAATTCATACATTTTATTTTTTGTATCAATGTAATCCCTGTAAACAGACGGCTTGCCTTCCCATAAGTTTTCATAAAATTCCATATTCTTAAATATATCAAATTCATGACCAACTTCTAACTTAAGCTTATGAAAATCTTTTAACCTGCTTATGCATCGGCTTACTTCATCTTTATTGAATGGATCACACATTCTTACATTTTCTATGTATTCTGTTATTTTATAACCTGTATCCGGGTCAATAAATATTATCTCGTCACAGATTTTTTTATCCTTTATTACGTTATAAACATCTGCCTCCTGCTTCCTGTTTATCATCTCATTTGCTCCGGGACCTGGTATTCTCATAATATATTTTTTACCCTTACAATTGAATAAAAATGAGCGGTTCGTCATTCCCTTTTTAAGCACCTCAATATTCTTTATATCTCCTATTCCTACGCTCATAACATCAGCGATAATTTCAATTGCCTTTGACTTAAGATTCGCCGATTCACCATCTAATTCCTTTAACTGCTCATATGTATTTATCTCCACAGCATCACCACTCTTTACGATTTTAGCTGCTACCTTAATTCTATCCGTAAATAATGCTTCTTCCCAGAATTTATCACTATTTCTTTCATTTTCGCATAACCTGATTATCTCTTCTTTAACTAAAGCCGCATCTTCACCTGTAAGATAGCTTATTCCTATCATAGCATTGCCTTGCTCGTCATCTTTGACAGGTATTAATTCTTTCTTTCTGTTAATACTTACTGTGCTCTCGATATTCTTTGTATCATTTACCATATACCACGAATATAATTCGACACCATCGTAAGGATTATTCTTACACCAGATATCACATGGAATAATGTATGAATCAGATAACTTATCTATAACTTTGTTAACCGAATACAGATTGTTCTTCATAGAGTATTCGCTGTTAACAACCATTTCTATATTATATTTATCTATCAGATATTCATATTGTTCTTTCATAAAACCAACAACTATGTATATCTTATCTATACCTGCCTCATGTAACTGCTTAATAGTTCTTTCTATCAGAGGTTCTCCTTTAACTTCTAACATTCCTTTAGATACTTCAGTATTAATTGGCACCATTCTCATTCCAAAACCCGCTGCTAAAATAATAGCATTCTGTGGTCTGCTCTTTTTAATTAATTCTAACGCCTTAGGTAACAGTTGCATTTCACTATCTAAATATTTATTATCTATAAGCTCTTTAATGCATTTATTAACAGTTCCTAATGAATGTCCCGTTGCCTCAGCTATCATTCTCTGATTAATACTTTTCTCTTTAAATATATATTTTAATACATCTTTTTCCTGGTTGTTCATAATTGTCTCCTTTTTACATTTCGTGAACATCTTGTAAAAATATAACACATAAAGTAATATCTGTCTATAAAAAATTACTCTATGTGTTATATTTGTTATATTTAATATTAATTATGACGTTTTTCCTGATTTCTTATCTTTTATATAGCTATTAGCATCTTTAAAGAAACTTACTATAACCATTATAACCACCACGCCCATCGGAAATGCTGATATTACAGACACCGACTGTAAGCTGTACATCGAGTTCTCTGCAAATATAAGTGCTATTGGAAATAACACGAATACTATTGCCCAGAATGTTCTTACTGCTTTATGTGGTTCTTTATCTGCCTTTAACTTCTTATATGAATATGATGATATAACCATCGTTAATGCATCTAGTGTTGTAGAATAGAACGTTATCATTGTAATTACTAACATAATTAAGCCAATGCTTGATAATGGCAATGTATCAAATATTTTAAGTATGGCTGCCGAATAATCACCTGTGTTAGCAATTGTTCCACTGATATCCATACCATGTTTTAACTGCTGTGCCATACCATAATTACCAAGAATTATAAATGATACAAAAGTTCCTGCAAGTCCCCATGCATATCCACCTAATATTGTATTCTTAATTGTTCTTCCTTTACTGATTTTGCCAATAAAGAATGGTGTTGCTGCACAACATGTAAGCCAGTAAGCCCAGTAATAAATTGTCCAGTTCTGTGGAAACATATTCTCACGAAGTGGATCAAGATTAGTAGCCATTCCAATAAAATTCTGTGTCATATTACCTATTGCCGAAAAACCTGTTTCTAATATGTATGTAGCCTCACGTCCACCTATAAGAACGTATAATAAAAGTGCGAAGAAAAGGTATGAACAATATGATGCTAACTTCTGTATACCTTTCATTCCAAAAAGTACTGTTAATGTATATACTAAAGCAATTACAAGTAATACACACATTGTAAGCCCTGTTCCCTGTTTAAAGCCAAATACTCTTGTAAGTGCTCTTGTAAGCAATGGTGTTGATACTGAGAAACTCGTCGCGGTTCCCGCTATTAATGCAAATATAGCAATAACATTGATTATCTTGCCCCATATTCCATCTACCTTATCACCAATAAGTGGTCTGCATCCTTCAGAGAACTTCTGTTTCTCTCTGCCTCTTACATGAAGCATAAATCCAAATGCCGCACCTACCATTATGTAGAAACTCCATCCTATTGGTCCCCAGTGGAATAACGGATACGTTGATGCCCATTTCTGAATACCACCCAAACTATCGATATATGGTTCATTTGCATATAATGCCCATTCACATAATGAATAGAATAATGTATCTGCTGCCATTGTAGCTGTAAATATCATTACACCCCAGCTAAAAGACGAATATATAGGTTTATCATCTTCTTTACCAAGTTTTATCTTTCCATACTTAGAAAATGCAACAAACATTGTACATGCAAACATTCCAAGTCCCACGATTGCATATATTATTCCTATATCATCACTGAAGAAACTTCTTACCTTCTGTATTATTATCTCTGACTGTCTTGGTGACAAAAATATCCATATACATACTGCTATAACACCTAACAATGGTACTATCATTGAAAACCAGTCAATATCACTACTTCTTCTCTGCTCTTTATTTTCCATCTCTGCTCTCCTATGTCTTTTATCCTTTAATTTATACCAGGCATATACTTAATGTCTTCTTATATCCTAAGCCTTATAATTTATTTCTATTAATTCTCTTTATATTTCGCATAACTGCTATCCATCGCAATTAACTCTTCTAAGCTGTCAATTTCTATCATATCTTCTCTCTTCATTTCCATAATGCCCATCTTATATTCATCAAAATGACAGATGCATGGTATATCATCCCAATATATCTTGGTATTCTTCTTCTCTATGAATTCAAGTTCTAAATGTCTCTTTAACTTTTGTCCATCCTCTTCTGTCCATCTTGATATGCTGAACATCTGCCATGCATGATTCCCACCGATTCTGCTGCATGACACACCAATACCATTCTCTACAGTAAGAGTCCATTCGATAGTATCTTCATCTGTCCATACACAATTATATCCCGAACGTTCGAACTCAGGTCTTAATATTTCTGCGTTGCGAATTACCTGATCTCCATCAAGTATAAGTACATTCTTTAAATGTTCCCTCGCCATATATAATGAGGAAATATTATTACATGTTTCATAATAGGGATTTTCAATGAATTGGATAAAAGGATATTTCTCCTTAATAACGTTGAACTTTTCTTTAAGATATCCTACAACTATGTATATTTCAGTAATCCCATTAGCTAATAATCCATCTATACATGTTTCAATCATTCTCTTACCATTTACCTTTACTAAAGGCTTAGGTATCGTATCCGTAACCGGCCTCATTCGGTTACCAAAACCGGCCGCCATTATTATAGCTCGCTCTACATGATGCATTTGTCTGCCCTTCTTTCTTATATTTTCATATCAGTTGTCATATATCTATGCCTGATATGTTATCTTATTTGTTATGAACCTGTTTATTATGCCAAAATTTAATTATTATGAATCTGATAACTCTGGCTATCAAAGTTATTAGCTTCGCATCTCTGCTTTAGCAATATCATAAAATTCTTTAGCATATCTGTACTGCATTAATGAATACTCTCCAAAGTTAATTCCCAGATGTCTCTTATATTCACACCAGTTACTTGTTAACATTGCATAAATTGCAACATAGCAATATATATTTATTCTTCTTTCTCTTGTACAGCCTTCCGGAAAATATATTGAAATAAGCTTATCTATCTGTTCCCTGTTATACATTGCATATGTGCCAAACACAGCAATATCCACATCAGGGTCCTGCATTCCTGCATATTCCCAATCGATAAGATTCAACTTTTCTTCTCCATTCTCGTCTGTACTAAATAGAAAATTATTATAATTAGGATCAATATGCGTTAATACCATCTCGCCTGCGTGTTCTTCTATGTAATCTTTTAACTCATATATTTTCTTCTTAGTCTCTTCATAATCCGGATACATTGATGATCTGCCCTTCCAAAGCTTCTCATAATATTCCAGATACCAGAATAAATCATATGTATGACCTACTTTCAATTTCATATTGTGAAATTCACGTAATTTCTTCATACATTTTCTTAAATCTTCTTCATTTAACGGATCACATGCTCTCGCATCTTCTATATATTCAGTAATTTTGTAACCCGTTTTTGGATTAATATATATTATATTATCACAAATATCTTTATCGCTGATAATATTATAAACTGCCGCTTCTTCTTCCCTGTTAACGGTCTCTTTTGAACCATTTCCCGGTATTCTCATAATATATTTCTTATCTTCATATTCAAATATAAATGAGCGGTTAGTCATCCCTTTCTTAAGTGCTGATACATTCTTTATACCATCTAATGGTACTTTCATCACCTTGGCAATAAGCTCAGCCACTTCTTTATCCTCAATTCTTTCTGCTTCACTTTCTTCTGTACATCTCTTAATATCTTTATCTTCCGCGTTATTAACTTTATTCTCGACCATTACATATCTCCTTATTTTTCATAGGCAACGAACCAAACTATAACATATCTGTAGTTTTTTGTCTAGTCTGGTATAATCACTGTTATATCCTGCCGTATTTTGCTATATTTAGTTATATCTATTTATTTCCACTCTTATCTTTTGTTATCTTATTAATATATTCAGTATATGATCTGTCTGTATCGATTATCATATCACCATGTGCGCTGGCTCCTTTCTTGAATACCATATAGTCTCCATAATCATTTCTCAGCATCTCATCATAATCAACTGATATCGGAAGTTTTATGAATTCAAATGGCATATATTCAACCTTATCGAAATATGACTTTAATCTCTTGCCCCATCTCTCTATATCGAATGAAAACTCTAAAGTTGTCACATACTTTGTCTCCATATTGTTATACCTCTTACAGACCTCTTCAAATTTCCTAAAGTTCTTCTCTTCAAGCTTAGTCTTTCTTAAAAACGTATTTACAACCGGATATAATATTCCCTTTACTTTGCTCTGCCATGTATTCTGCTTATAATATCTAGTAGACCATCTCGCATATTTAACAGCTCTTTTCCTGTATTTTTCTGCATCTTTCTTCTGCTGCTCGTATAACTTCTTATCATCAATAACGTTATCCATTACGAATACATCAAGAAATAATCCTTGATTAAACTTAAATTTGCCCTCTTCTGTCTTCAATATTCCTGTAGTTGCTGAATTTCTAAGTTGTGCATGTCCTCTTAGACAACCCGGGTCACTATATTCTGTCTGTAAGAAATATGGATATTTAAACTCTGTCTCTGCCACTTTCAATAATTTCTCATAATCATCACGAAACATTGTAACGTCTATATCATCATCCCATGGTATAAAGCCTTTATGTCTTACTGTTCCTAGCATCGTACCATCTGTAATGTAATATTTAAGATTATGTTTCTTACACACTTCGTCTAACTGCATAAGCAAGTCTATCTCTATTGCCCATACTTCTTTAATGTCTTTGGTTACCGTATAATCACATCTTACTTCTTCTTCAAGAAAGCCGTCTGGTAACTCTATCTTTAAATCTACCATAATTGTCTGCTTAAATATATTTTATTATTCATTCTCTATCTTATCTAAAGCTGTAGAAAATGCCTTTGTAAAATATTCTCCTTCCCTTAATTTTCTTCCTATAATTTCAACATTCTTACGCATTATTTCATATTCTTCATTACTTAATCCGCTTATTGCCTTACTGATATCTTTTAATGAATCTACTGCTATACCCAGGTTATTCTTTAATATGAAATCCGCCATTGCAGCCTGCTTCCATATTATTACCGGAAGCCCTGATGCAAGATAAAGTGATGTCTTGTGTGGATTATTATATTTTAAATATTCGCCTGTATTACCTTTACAACTCTCATCGCTTGGTCCATCCCATATAATCCCGAAGTTACCTGCTATTATGCCCGGTAATTTTTCTGCCGGAAATGAACCATGCCATTTTGAATTAGATGTTGCTTTAGTTTCGTCAAAGTTATTACCATAGAGGTTTATAAATATTTTGTCGTTATTTTCATAATCCTTAATGAGTTCATATATGTAGCCACTCTTACCAATAGCTAAATTTCCTGCAATAGACACCTCACATCTATTATTATCAAAAGGGGTTATCTGTTCGGATTTCTCAATATTCGTCAAATAGTCAAATATTCCAAGTAGTATTAGTCTATTACTATCAAATCCTTTATCAATAAGATACTTCTTCATCTTTTCATTATGGCAAATAACATAATCCATTTTCTTTAAAAGCATATTATCTGCAATTTCATTGGTTTTGGTATTATTTTCTATTACACCCGCTATTCCCTGCCTTAATGATTCTAAATCATGTACTATTGCTATAAATTTAATATTCTTTCTTTTTTTCAATATTGGTACACATTTATTAGTATATCTATTACCATACATTGGATGTTGATAAAGTACAATCGCATCTTTTGGTATTTTGAAATATAATTTTATCCAATTGATGGGACATATAATGCAAAGCCACAATTTCTTATATATTTTACTACCTTTATCAGGAAATGTCGGAAGTACCACTCTGTTATATCCATTTTTCTTACATATATCTGCAATATCATCTTTAGCTTTTGAGCCTGCAGTATTCCTTTTAATACGATTAATATCTATATAATATATCTGTTTTGCCATCAGTAATTTACTCCTTCTGTGATATCAATTAAACAAGCTTTTCTAAATCACTTAATCCCGAAATATAATTAGTCAATCTATACACTCTCTTAAAAACTGCCATTATATTTTTTACTAAAAAATTTAGCTTTTAAAAATGCAAATATTTTCTTTGCCCAATTTATCTTTTCAATATGTATACACTTTATTTCTTTTATATCTTCTTTCTTTAAGTTACCACTTTCTAATTGATAATCAAGCCATACATTAAAGATAATTTCCGAAACTCTTCCATAAAATCTATTCTGAAATGCTGATAATTCCGGCATGTTTTTCATCTTTTGCAACTCAAACAGAATATTAAACAACCATTGACAATACTGATTTAAATATTCCTTTTCCATTATCATCATATTGAACATATATCCATATGATCTTTTTACGATTTTATCATATGACTTCAAATAATCTGGATACTTTTCACTAATTATTCTTCTGGTTTCATCTAACTGCCAAGCATAATGTGTATGCTTATAATGGCTATATAAAGATTCTATGTAATATTTTCTTTTATTTGGTACAAAAACCTTTATCTTCCCAAGATAGGGTTTTATCTCCTCATATTTTAAGATGCTGTCAAACGGATCTTTACCCTTTTTCTTCATGCAGAAATGTCTTCTATAATGTGCAAGACCTATATACTTCGCATCAAGATTCTTCCACGCCCAATAGATACCCGTAAGTTCACAAAAGCTTGGATTCAATTCTGAGATATTATCTCCTGTATTATCCTTTATGTAACCTAAGTCGAGTGGTTTTCCGCTATCATCTGTTTTACCCTCTGCTCCAACATGGAGCGGAAGATACATTTTGTCTTCAGGCATTCTGTATTTCTTATGTGCTGCAATAATTATTCTAATCTCTTCCATTTTCCTCTAATTCTTTCTTTTTTTTATTGTCATTACATTAATTGTTCTGAAAATTCTCATATCTATATTATAATTATAGTTATGGAACTTCCAGAACATAGTTTTTTTATTTTGTTGCGTCCTTTATCCATTTACCATCAGAACCAACATAATATTTACCACCACATACCCATTCATCAATGGCCATGCTTCCGTCTGCTTTTACATAGTATATACCTTTTATCCACTTTGAGGTCTGCATTATTCCAAGTTCATCAAAATAAAACCATTTTCCTTTATTATTTATCCATTTTGACGTTTGCATTATTCCTGAACCATTAAAGTAATACCATTTATTAGCCTTTTTTAGCCAGCCTGTCTGCATCACTCCTGAACCATTAAGATAATACCATTTACTACTTATTTTCTGCCAGCCTATCTGCATCACTCCTGAACTATTAAGATAATACCATTTACCACTTATTTTCTGCCAGCCTGTCTGCTTTACTCCTAAGCTATTATAATAATACCATTTACCATCAACTTTTTGCCAGCCTGTTATGATTTGTTTTTTGATAGTAAAATTTTTAACTACATAACTACTATAACTACCTATTCCTGTAATTATGACCATTGCATTTCCCGGTTCAGTATTTTTATCATAGACAACCTGATAATCTATATCCTTAACAAGTTCTGTTCCATTATATGTTATTTTTAATTCCGGTTCTACTGCATTTCCAGTATAGTTTTGTTCATTTATATTTTCAATGTCCGCAAGCCTTATGGAAATTTTTGTATCTGTTATCGGAAAATCTGTTTTACTATATGTATATGTTCCTGATGTACTCACAGCATTATTGCTTGCTTTTCCTGTGCTTGCATCATTTGAATTAATATCTTTTTTACCACTATTTATTACATCATTGGCTGTAAGAATAACTTCTTTACTTGCATTTACAGTTATTCCATGTAATGTACTGGCTGTAACAAAATTATCTTTAATATTCGCAATATTGGTTTTATATATCTGAATTCCATTACCCTTTGAATTCTGTATATCATTACCTATAACTTCTGCATTATCTACAGTATGTATATAGATACCTGCTGCTCCTGTAATATCTATATCATTGTTTTCAACATTAATATTAGATGACAAATTAGCCTTAATTCCAGCATTTCCGGAATTTGTAACTGTATTTTCTACAACATTATTTATGTCATTACCTGTATATAGGCAGTTGTATAACATTATTCCGACTTGTCCGCTTGCATCAATATTGTTTTTTCTAATATCTGCTAATGCAGCATTTATATTAATTCCGTTTTCTCCGGCTCCTCTAATTGTATTTCCAGTTAAAACTGCTTTCGATTTATCCCTAATTACAACACCATGTTTTGTAGTGGTATCTACTGTATTATTTTTTAATGTTGTTTCTGCTGATGATACTAATATTCCATAATTAGACGAATTTTTTACTATATTATTCAGTACATTTTTTACAATCGATGCCGTTGATATATATATTCCATTAATACCGGCTCCTGAAACATTGTTATTATTAATATCTGATACATTGGCTTTATATGTATATATACCGTTATTTATCGGATTTATTACAACATTGTTATTTATTTCCTTAACATTACTTTCCATTGCATATATTGCATTAGTCTTACAACCAGATATATTATTATTATTTGCAAGGTTAACATCACTATTTGTAAAGTAAATACTTTCAAATACTGAATCTGTAATTGTATTATTTATCACATCATTTTTTATAGTGTATTGTTCTTTATCCTTTGAATTATATATAACAATTCCATAATTTTTAGGTGCATCTACACTATTATTTTTAATATTACCTCTACTGGCATTTATAAAAATACCATTATATCCTATATCTGTTAGTTTATTATCAGATATAAGTGCTTCAGAATTCTGATTTAACAGAATTCCATTATTACCAGTACCACTGATTATATTATATTCAATATCGGCCTTACTATTAGCTAGCTGGATGGCATCATTCTCTGAACCATTAACAGTATTTCTATTAACTTTACTAATGATATTGTCTGTATACTGACAATTATATAGCATAATTCCAACTAATTTACTGTTTTCAACATTGTTTTCACAAATATCTGCTAATGAATCATTAACATTAATTCCATTTTCTCCGGCTAACTTAACAATGTTATTATTTAGTTTTACTTTTGAACCAACCCTAAGCATAACCGCATGGCTTACACTTGTATTAATGGAATTATTATTTAGTTCTGCTTCTGATGAAGATATCAGCACACCATAATTACCTGAATTATTTATATCGTTTTTTGAAATTACACAACCTGTGGAATTATTCACAAAAAGCCCTGTAGTCTTACTATTATCAATATTATTGTCTGTTAATTTTATATTATCTCCATTAGTTATGCGTATTCCATAAGTTTTGGAATTATTGATAGTGTTTCCTGAAATTTCTGCATCATTATCCTGATATATATTCATTCCCATACGATTAGGTATGAACTCGTCAGCAGCTATTTCCACACTATTATTCTTAACAACACCCGATGAATTTCTCAATGTTAAAAACTCTGTTACATTTGTTGCTATATTGGAATCTATATTAACATTATTATAGTTATATGCATTTATGCATATTGCTTTAATATTATTAAATTTATTATTACTAATTTCAAAATTTACTCCTCTATTATCTATTAAAGCATGATTACCAATACCTGATATAAGATTATTAAATGTACAATTTTTTACTACAATATTGTTACATAATGTACCATCATATGGTAATGCTGGAACCTCTGATGTCCCATCCTCTGTTATACAATCAATATGTAGTGCTTCCATAACTCTATACGAATTCTCATAATCTATGCTGCCATCTTCATTATATACGTAATAGTTTTCCGTATCAGGTTCCGTACCTGTATACAAATGTGCATCTTCAAAAGTAACATTATCAACTACTACTCCATTAGCACCTGCAAAAACAACCATATGTCTTCCGCAATATCCCTTAATTGTACAATCTTTAAGAGTTATATTGTTACAATGATTGAATCTTAGCACATCACACATTACAGTTGTATCTGTAATGTTTCCGTCCCATATTCCTCCTATAATAGTTATATTCGAAGTCTGGTCATATCCACCTAAAAGCTCACCTTTTCCTTGACAACTTTGTAACATCTCCTGGTCTTCATCAAGTCTTACAATTTTGGCATTCGCATCTAGAACAAGTGTCGTATTAGAATATATATTAAGTCTTTTACTTATATAATATGTACCCTCCGGTATGTTTACCGTAATCGGCGTATCATTATCTCTACCAATTTCTAAGACCTTATTTAATGCATCGATGTCATCTGTTTTATCTGTTCCATCAACACCATAATCACATACATTTATATTTCCTGATATCCATTTCCCATAGAAATGTACTGTTTCTCCAGGCTTTACAGTTCTTGCTACATTAACATTGGGATTATATACATATAATTTGTCATTTGATGTAGCCTCTGACTCTGATAACCAGTTAACATTTATTCCATCAGATGTATATGCCCATCTGCCATCACTTTCTCTCTTTGCATACCACCCTCCCAGTACACTATTTTCTTTTTTAAAATCAAGTTCATTTGCTGATAATGTATCCGTAGGAGTTCCATATTCTACTACCGTTGTGTATTTTGATTCTTCACTGTTTAAATCTTTATGATACTTGATTGTGTAGCTATTTTCTACCCAAACACCATAGAAATGAACTACTGTTCCTGCTGGAACAGTCTTGGCAACATGTGTTCCACTTGTATATAGGCATAAGTAGCCACCTTCTGGACATTCGGTTGCCCATATTACCGTGTTTCCATCTAACGTGTATGCCCATTTTCCATCATACTGTCTTCTTACATACCAACCTCTTAATAGTTTTCCACTTCTCGAATACCCTAAGTCCGTTGCTGTAAGTGTTTTCGTTGTCACTCCATATTCAACATGTGATATGATACTTGATGCTTCACTATCCATATCTTCATGATAATATATTGTGAAATAATTAGAAATTTCATCTGCAAAAACTGTCTTAACCAGTGAAATATCTAAATTTCCAATAATTAGTGTGACTGCCATCAATATCGCTACAAGTCTTTTTAATTTTTTCTCCATGTCGTCACGTCCTTTCTCCATTTGTATATTCTTAGCTACATTACAATTTATTCTTACGCATTTTTCTTTATGTGAATAAATTTATTTATTATCCTTTTAGCAATACCTACAAGATATTTTCCCTCTTCAGTTTTTCTATATATAAGAAAAACAACAAGAGGAACACTAATTCCACATATTGCTGAATGAACTACTACTGATAACCAACCCCAGCCAGTTAGAAAATTATTACAAATAATGTAATCTACAATACCCACCATCACAACAATAAGAAATTGCTTTGCAAACCTTAGATAATATTGAATAAGAGAAAATTTATTTTCAAATCCATATTTGTGTATTATCATTGGATCAAACCATACAAAAGTGAGCCAGTCTGCCACTATTGTACCAATCAAAACACCATAAATTCCACATACATGTACTAATGCTACCGATACACCTAAATTTATTATACAACCTGCAACCGGTCTGTATTTTGCCTGTTGAAATAATCCCATTATATTTCTAAATCTATTAAATTGTTTACAAACTGCCAATGTATATAATTCCAATCCAATTAGAAATGCGAAGGGCTGTTTAATTACCCAGGATGAACCAATCCATGCTGTTATTAATTCATCAGCAACACAAGCAATACCTACGAATGCTGTCCCACCTATTATACATGTTACAAGATTAATTGACTTAAATATCTGATATTCGTGTGCTTTATCTTTTTCTGTGTGTAAATTCCCCAAACTATGTGTTAATGAATCATATATTTTGCTAAATAAAGTATAAAATGTAGTATATAAAATATAATAATTTGAATACAATGCTACATAAGATATACCCATAACCGCCGATATAATTATATTGTCTGTTGACTTAATAACAAAACTGTTTACATTGTATATAAAAAGAGCTGAACAATCTTTAAATATCCCTTTTATCTCTTTAGTTGCTACTTTTTCTTCACATTTTTCATTTATATAAGGATACATTTTATCAGCCATTCTTGCACAACATATATTCTGCAATATAACCTGCAAAACCAATATCACTACATAAATAACAAAATCTGTAAATAATATAAGGCAAATAATCTGTGCAATTCCCGCTACAATTGTGAATACATAACTTACAATATTGATTAAGTATTCTTTCTGATTAGCTCTAATTATAGCACTTTTATAAGAAAAAAACAAATATGATGTAACTGATTTTAATAGATATAATATAAATATAAAAACTGCATTTATATGTAATTTTTCTAATTTATCATAATCACTTATCAATATTGGTAAAAACGGAATTAAACATAGCCCTACGCCCGCAATTATGGCCCCGATAATTCTATATATTTTTTTATATAGTTCCATTAACTGTGCTAATCTTTTATAATCATTTTTAGCAATTGGTTCATATAATTTAAATAAAATTGCATTTGAAAATCCAAATTCTGTCAATGACAACATATTTAAAATATTTGAATATAATCCGTTAATACCTAGATATGACTTTCCAAGAGTCTTAATAAATACAGTTCTTACTATAAACTGCATTAATATTGTGATAAATTGTCCACCCATACTACTAACAAAATTGTATATAGTATTAGATACCCTTGAATTTTTCTTTTCTACTATCATAAATTTACTTCTTTCTCTCTTTATTATCTATCTCTGTCTCATACAACTTTTCATTATTTCTATACCATTTCTCAGTAACCTGGATTATTGTCATAAAGAATAACAAATATTTTCCATCTATCTGGCTCATTAATCCATTAATAGCAACCAGCAAAATACCCATAAGCATAATCTGCTCTGACATTTTCTTTGATGTCTTTAGTGTTAACGCTGCTAGTATCAATAAGATTAAAGATGGTATACCATAATACTCCAATATTCCAAGGAATATGTTATATGTACTTGTTGCACCATTGGTCCAGAATACCTTACTTACATATCCATGCCCCACAATAGGTGATTTCATAATATATGGTATACAGTTATCCCATACATAAACTCTACCTGAGAATGTCATATTCTTATGCATATAATTCTCTATGAAATTCTTGATAAATGAAATATTTGCACCGCCTAATACAACAATATTTACAGCGGCTATTGCAATTATGACATTTTTTATATTAAAAATTTCTAATTTATTCTTTACCAGCCATTTCGGTACATTTACATATAATAAGAGTGCTATCATCGCCATTGATACAATAATTCCTGTCGATGATCCTTTCATAAATATAACTTTTGTTTCACTTGCTGATGTACTCTCAAAACACGCAAGCAATACAGAAATATTCATAATTGTATTCTTAATTCTGGTTCTTGTATTTTCTTCATGCAATGTTATTGCCATTATAACCATACTGAATATTATCATAAATATCGGTGTATTATTCTTAGAGCCGAATAACCATTGTGCACGTACAATACTTGAACCTTGTGAACTCATATATAATCCATGCGGAAACAATACCATTACTGCAAAACTTATCCATATATAGAATATGCTCACAACATATAATGGTTTTAATCCATTAAATCCATCAGTGTTAATAGAATATGCAATAACTATAAGCATCTCTATAATTGTATATGTAGATAACACATATGTTACAGTCTGTCCCGGAGTACCTAATACTATGGTGAATACATTCCAGACGAGCATCAATATCACATATATCCAGTACTTTGAAATTCTTAATATACCATCACTTTTTCTGATGTAATTACCTATTATTATGCAGATTATCGGCATACGTACAAATATACACAATAACTGACCATTTGGTATAATTCGCATAATAGCTAAGGGCATAAAGTATAACAACCAAAACAGGCAAAGGCTTACACTTCTTCTATTAAATTTTATCTTTAATATTGAATCGTTATTCATTGTTTAATTACCTCTATTGTAAAATGTTATATAACATAATTATCCACATAATCCAGAAATTCATTATACTTTCTGAAATCTATTCCTTCTTTATATACCAGATGCATATTAACATTTGCAAGAACAAACAGATATACATACTCTTTTCTTCGTTTATCATCAAACTGAGTGCCAATTTCCTCAAACAATTTTTGTATCATTTTATCCATTTTACCATGCATATAGCCATCAAAATATTCCTTTTCACGATAATATATTGCTTTCCATACAAACCATAAGAGGAAATCGTAGTAGAACAAATTCTTTCCATAGAATTCATAATCAAATACTGTATATCCTGTTTTCTCTTTGAGAATATTAGATAACACCAGGTCATTATGCTGGTTAATAAATATCATATTATAATTATCATCTTTTTTAAGAGCTTTTGCTATTCTGTCTAAAAGTGATTTTTCCTGTTCACTTTTCGCATTTCTATATACTTCTTTCAGATACTTATCATAATTTACATAATTTTTATCATTCTCAGTCAGACTACGTTCGTAATTACAGAGACTTTTTCCTAACCATTCCGACATCTCTGCTAAGTCAGATTTATTATTTCTCCATAAACCTGCTTCAGTTATAAGTCTTTCCACAATGAATTTTTTATCACTATTACATTCTATTATTACATTTTTGCCAAAAAACTTTGCATAATTCTCATTAAAATCTATTGCTTTGTTGACTAAATCGCTATGTTCACAATAATATGTAACTCTTTCTTTATTACTGTCGAAAACCTTAACATTACCTTTTCTTGTTACATACAGTTTATCTCCTGAAGCGCTGCCTTTAGTCTTGAAATTATCTTTAGAGCTACTTTTAGCAATATTATTTAAATTATCCTTTATTCTATACTTTTTACCAAGCATAAAATATCTTATTTTCTTCTTGCTGCTTACGTCCTCATCAGACAGTTTCTTAAGCCATTTAAAGAAACTGTCTTCTTTCTCCCAGAAACATCTTCCTTCATTGAATACAAGCCTGTAGACACCGGCATAGAGTTTATCTTCATTTTCTTTTATGTCGTTTATGTATTTAGTTTTTTCCTGTTTTAACTTATCTAATTTTCTAAACATAATCTACCATATCTGTTATTTACTTAATTCTTTCTTCGCGCAATTTAATGCAGATGCGATTACTGCATCCATATCATAATACTTGTATTCTCCAAGCCTTCCACCGAATGTGACTTTATCTTCTTTGTCTGCTAATTCTTTGTACTTACTGTATAAATTACCATTTTTCTCATCATTTACAGGATAATATGGTGTATCACCTAATTTCCATTCTGAACTGTATTCCTTACTGATAACAGTTTTAGGTATATCATTGCCATTTTCATCCTTACCAAATTCAAACCATTTATGTTCAATAATTCTTGTCCATGGAGTCTCACTATCTGTATAATTAACTGCTGCATTTCCCTGATAATTGTCTGTATCAAGAATCTCATTTTCAAATCGAACTGAACGATACTCAAGATTACCAAGGCTGTAATTAAAGTATTCATCTATTGCTCCGGTATAGATTACCTTTTCTGCCATACTATCGTATTTATCCTTATTCTTGAGATAGTCACTATTAAGTTCTACATCTATGCCCTCAAGCATATTTTCAACCATCTTAGTGTATCCACCTACAGGTATTCCCTGATATAAGGCATTAAAATAGTTATTATCAAATGTCAATCTTACCGGTAAACGTTTAATAATAAATGAAGGAAGTTCACTACATTTTCTGCCCCACTGTTTCTCAGTATATCCTTTTACAAGCTTCTCATAGATATCTGTACCTACAAGGCTGATAGCCTGTTCCTCAAGGTTCTTAGGTTCTGTAATCCCTGCTTGCTTCTTCTGTTTCTCAATCATTTCTTTTGCTTCCTGTGGAGTAACAACTCCCCACATCTTATTGAATGTATACATATTAAATGGTAATGAATATAATTCACCTTTATAATTTGCTACCGGAGAATTGGTAAATCGGTTAAATGTAGCGAATTCATTAACATATTCCCATACCTCTTTGTTATTAGTATGGAATATATGTGCACCATATTTATGTACATTTATTCCTTCAATTTTCTCTGTATAAACATTACCTGCTATACATTCTCTTCTATCTATAACCAGACACTTTTTGCCTGCTTTTTTTGCCTGCTGTGCAAATACTGCGCCAAATAATCCTGCGCCAACTATCAGATAATCATACATATTTCTTTTCTCTCCTTAATATATCTATTTCATATAATATTTTATTGTTCTATATGTACCTTGTTCTAAATTAAATTCTGCTTTCCATCCAAGACCTTCCAGTTTTTCTCCATCTAATGATGAATCTGTCATTAGATTAAACCCTTTACTTTCTTCACTTGTTGCCATTTGGTATATAACTTTTTTAGACGATACCTTTGCTAATTCTCTTGCTATATCACTGATTGTGCATACAGAATCTCTATTAGAAATATTGTACGCATCTCCATTTTTACCACCTAAAAGAATAGTTAAAATAGCTGAAGCACAGTCTAAGGTATAACAATATGAGCGTAACTGGTTACCTTTACTTTTCATTACTATATCTTCATTATTTGCAACATTCCGAGTGAATTCAGCTGTGGCCCTTGTATCCGAAGATGTAATTGATGGACCATATATATGTCCAGGTCGTGCTATAACTGTATTTAATTCATATTCATTTGTATAAGCCACACATAATGCTTCTGCGGCACGTTTTGCACATGGATAACTTGCACGCATATTTAATATGTCTACATATCCATAATCTGTCTCTTTTCTTGGTCTTACCTCATCTATATTGCCATATACTTCGCTTGATGATATATATAATAATCTGATTACTTTATTTTTAGCTGACATTTCAAGCATTCTATTTAATCCAATAAGATTGGCAAGCATTGTTTCAACCGGTTCTGCCGTATACATTTTAGGATTTGCATTGCTTGCTCCATATATAATATAGTCTGAATTTATATTTATATCTTTATCATCAGTCGCATCATACTGTACAAATGTATATTCGTCATTTTTTGTATAATAAAATCTATCTGATGTTCTCTTCGCATTTCTTCCTGCTAATATGATTTTAATTTTTGCTTGTTCATATCTATTCAGATATACTAATATATCAACAATTGATGAACATATCATACCGGTTGCACCTGTTATTAAAACTGTTTTTCCATATAATTTCTCTTTTAGCGGAATGTTATTGATAACCTGCTTAACATCATTCCAATATTCTTCATTATAGTTTATCATTTTAACCAGCTATCCTTTTTAGTATGTAATAATGCCTTAAATATAACCATATCTTCTACAGTCGTAATCTTAATATTCTCTTCTGAACCTTTAGAGAAATATATTGTTTCTCCTAATTCCTGCATCAATGTACATGAGGCAGCCGTATTTGTTATACTTCTCTTAGCTGCTTCCTCATGTGCCCACAAAAGTTTCTCTAATGTATATGTATGAGGTGTCTGTGTTCTATATAACTGCTCTCTCGGAATGGAAATTCTAGATGATTTACCATTATCCTCGCTTTTAAATACAGCTTCAACACATGGGATTGCTGCGACAGCACTTCCATGCGCTTTAAATGTTGCAAGGCTGTCTGATATTATTTCACCTGAAATCATACATCTATTTCCGTCATGTACCATTACTACTGTATCTTTATCACATTCATCTTTTATAGCATTTAATCCTTTGCATATAGACTCCTGACCTGTACTGCCACCAGCTACAACCCATTTAAGTTTATTTATATTAAATTGTGCTGCATATGCTTTTAATACATCTATCCATGCTGGTAAGGTCACAACAACTATTGAATCTATACTTGGATGATTTTGAAATGCCTCCATTGTATGAATTATTATAGGTTTATTTTCTACATGCATAAATTGTTTAGGAATATCCTGTCCCATTCTTGTGCCTGTACCTGCCGCTGTTAATAATGCTACTACCATAATCATTCCTCCTAATCCTATATACAATTGCCGTATTATTTTAACAACTTTTTATATATTACTTTTTTCTGATTGTATAGTCTTATAAAACTTAAATATATGATGGGATACTCTTTTTTCTTCTGGTGGAAGTTCCATATAATCATCTCCATATAATTGCGAAAGATATTTATGATATCCCTTAGGACCTTTTAGCATATGTCCTTCGAATTCAAGCTCTATCTGTGGTATATATTCTGCTTTTAATACTTTCTCTTCTGTTTTATGTATATTTGTAGTTACGACACCAATATATTCCGAAGCATTAAACGGTATACTTGTCGCTTTTTTCTGAACCTGCTGTATCCAATAGTCCTGACCAAACAACATTGCAATTGGTCTGCACACAAAATGAAAGATTTTAGCAGGCAGATTTTTTCCATGAAATAATGAACCCGTTGTACAATTAAGCATTTTCTTTCCTAATTCCATTGAATTATAATGTTTCTTAGTTGCTTTATCATCTGCTGGTAATCCTTCAATCGGAAAAATATCAATAAATATTGGATAATAAACATTTTTTTTATTATTTTTCTGTATAGAATCCTCTAGCAATACTGATTCATCATATAATCGCCAAAAATGTTTAACGCATACCGCATTTCCACTCGGACGTACTAATTTATAATTTCCTATAACACCACCTGATATTTTCTGTAATTTTTCGCAATCAGGTCTTGGCATATTGATATCAATATCATCATCCCATGGTATAAATCCTTTATGTCTTATTGCGCCTAAAAGTGTTCCTCCTGAAAGATAGTATCTAATTCCATTTTTTTCACAATAATCTGCTAACACAAGCAGCATATCAACTAATTTACTTTTAACTTCTTCAAGCGAAACTTCTTCACCACAATTACTTTTGTCATACTTCACCATACTACTCAATTCCTCATTTCACATTTAGTTTTCCGGAAATTTAAGTTCCAAAACAATATGTTCCTCTCTATCTTTTTCTGGTGGAATCTTCATATAATCACCATACATTTTCTTAAGATATGCATCATAATCTTTAGGTATATTCCACTTGTGTCCTTCAAATTCACATTTTGTTACCTGTACCTGTCCATCTCTTAGATACGTTTCTTTAAAATAATGCTTTCTTCCTGATGGAATGCTTACGTATTTGGAATTATTATTTTTACACAATCCATATATCTTTTGTGTAAAACAGGTCAATTTCTTAATAGATATGAAACTTAATAATCTACCTATAAAAATTTTAATTTTAAAAGCTGATTTTAAATCCGGATTAGCCTCTGCTAACTCACTCATAAGTTCCCGGTTTTTATAAAACATTCTACAAGATAGTAAAAAGCCAAATGCCATACAGAAAAAGCCATGTATATTATATAATATTTTATTATCAAATGTATTTTCCATTAAAAATATATCTATAAAAAAGCCACATTCTTCTGTATATGTATCTTCTCTTCCTCTACAAACGCTGCCTTTTAATCTTATTCTATTTACTGTCATTCCATAATCTTTAGTTTTGCAATAATGCACCCAATATTTTTCGCCGAATTTTTTTAAAAATGCAATTCTGAACCGTTCAAAATCATAAGCTGGCATACCTATATCCATGTCATCATCCCATGGTATAAATCCTTTATGTCTTACTGCACCTAATGCACTTCCACCTAATAAACAATATGCTATTTTCTCTTCTTCACATACTGTTACGATATCTTGCATCATTTTCAACAATTCTTTTTGAAAATTTTTCAGTACATCTCCTTTAATGTGTATAAATTTATCTGAATTACTATTTATATTTTTAAAGGCTGCAACCGTTGATAATTTCATAATTTTCCTGACCATACCTTCCTGTTTATATGTATCAATATCATTAGCATCTACTGATATTTAATTGTATATATCTGCAATTTCAATTAGGACGAACCTTTTTTCTTTAATACTACCCATACCGTCTTAAGTAGTATCTTTATATCCTTCCCAAGGCTCCAGTTCATGATATATTTTGTATCTAACTTAACTACTTCTTCGAAATCAGTAATGTCACTTCTTCCACTAACCTGCCACATTCCGGTAAGACCAGGCTTAATGGCAAGTCTTGCTCTATGATGAAGTTCATATTTCTCCCATTCATCAAGTGTTGGTGGACGTGTGCCGACAAGACTCATATCGCCTTTAAGAACATTTAAGAACTGTGGGAATTCATCTATAGATGTTTTTCGTATAAAGTTTCCAATTCCTTTCCCATTTTCACCACCAATTATACGTGGATCATTCTCCATCTTGAACATCATGCCGTCCTTAACTTTGTTCTGTGCCATAAGTTCAGCTTTACGTTCTTCCGCATCTAAGTACATACTTCTGAATTTATATATGTGAAATTTCTTACCATTCTTACCAACTCGCCACTGCTTAAAGAAGATTGGCCCAGGTGATTTGATGTATATCGCTGGTGCTACAAATATAAATAATATTCCAGTAAATATAAGTCCGACAATACCTCCGACTATATCCATTAGTCTCTTGATAAAACTCTCAACTATTGAAGCTGTATTAATAGCACTTGTAAGTACGGTATATTCATTCATTCTTTCAACCATTCTTACTTTACCCGGTTCGTTTACGATCTTAGCAAGATTCTGGTGTATTGTAATTCCCATAAGCAGACAATCTTCCACCAGCTTCTTTTCTACACTCTCATATTTATCATTAAGGCTTACAAATACTTCATCTACCCACGATCTGCATAGATAATCAGATATTTCATTACCTGATGCTAATACATTTATATCGTTAATCGTTTCACCAGTCATATTCTTATCGACTATGCATACACCTGTAATATGATATTTACCTTTTCCATAATTTGACAAATTATCAATTAATTCTTCTGCCTCATCACATGTCGTAATTAATACCATAGCCTGTGTCTTCGAATTATCTCTGATGGATGATTTTGAGACTACCCATTTCCAGATTTCCCTGACAATATAAGTAATTATTATTCCAATTGCCCAGGTAAGCATAAATACTATTCTGGAGTATTCCTGTCCCTGTTGAGACATATACAGGTATACTACCTGCATCATTGTAACTATAGTTACATATCTGACAGTACATAAGAATTCTTTATAATGTCCTCTGGTAACTATCTTCTTATAAGGTGATGCCATTAATGCCACTATAACACATATCATCATATATACAATAAAGATATTTGAATATAACTTAGGCAGTACAATTCTATTGCCTCTCCAGCCGTGCCTGATTATATAGGCTATGGCAAAAGCAACTTCTATACTTATAATGTCTAATGCAATAAAGTCTAAATGCCTGAATATTCCTGATGTTTTCCTTCTATACATAGCCTAATAATCCTTTCTGTAAATTTTTTCTTTTCACCTGTCTCATTTTTTATCTTCCCTTTACCCTTTTCTACACTAATTTACTCACTTATTATTTTACCATCAATAACCTGCTGAATTAATTCTTTCGCATGTTCAATTGTGCTTTCGTCAGGAATCATTACCCACAAGTTATCTCTTTGTGGTATAGAGTAAGTAGATGACCTTGTACCTGTACCATCAGCGCTGCATGACACTATGTTCCATTTCTTCATATCATTAATCTGCATTTTAACCAGACTCTGTATCATGTCTTTAGGCATACTTGTCTGGAAACAATCTGAAATAGCGTCCATAATATCCGTGTAATTATATAACAGCTTAGAGCTTGCCATTTCGTTAATAACTGCTTTAATTACTTCCATCTGGTCTCTGCCTCGCTGTCTGTCACCATCTGCCAAAGCATATCTCTCTCTTGCAAATGCAAGCGCTTCCTTACCATTAAGCTTATTGTCTCCAACCTGTATATTGTAGTGACCGCTTCTTGTTGTAAATGCGTAATCTGAATGAACAGTTACACCGCCAAGTTTATCTATTATCTTGATAAAACCATCAAAATTAAGTCTGAAGTAATACTGTATATCTAAGTCATAAATCATTGATAATGTATCTTTTGAACAATTTATACCATATAATCCCGCATGCGTAAGTTTATCCTTAACACCATTAGAAATTGATAATGGTACATAATAATCTCTAGGTGTAGATACTAAAAGTATCTGTTTAGTCTTAGTATTTACAACAGCAATAATATTTACATCGCTTCGGCTTGTCTTAGCAACTGAACCATACGTATCTATACCACTTATGTATAATGTAAATACATCACTATTTAATTTGATTGAACTGTCATCATCCTGTTCATACCATTCTACTTTTGACTTAACTTCTGTCATAAGTAATTCTTTTACCTTATCTTTAAAGTCCTCATAACCTTCAGTCTCTATGATTACATCTATATATGCCTCATTCAGGATAATCGCCTTAACATCTCCATTATATAAACCATCTATCATAGAAAAGAAATCGTCATATTCCTTTATAGCAATCTCTTTATTTATAGTTTTATTTATTTCTTCTATAGTTTTATCTGTCGCCTCTCTGCCTTTTGATGAAAGAATACCATATGTATAATCCGCAGCATCGCCCAGACTTTTAGCTTCATCATCTGCAAGCACATATACTAACATTTTATCTATCTGCTCATCAGCTCCGGCTGTCTTGTTCATAACGTCTGTAGTCTTAGCAATATATATACAGGCTATTCCAAGACCTATACTGATTATGATTCCAATTACTAACATTATAATTCCCGGTATCTTCTTAAACTGCAAAACCACATTAAGTACACATAATACAACGAGCACTCCTACTGCAAGAAAGAAATATTTCTGTGGCAATACATCAAGTTTTGCAAGATAGTACAGGAACAATAGTGTTATTATACTTTGAACAATAGCAAATCCATATCTCACTAGTTTAAATATGTCTTTTTCTTTCATGGTCAACCTCCATTTCTCAGACATTTACGTCACATATAATCTTCATTTTAGTCTTAATTGTTTATCTATTAAATATTATCTTCTACACATTAATATGTTGTTTCGTATATTTCAACATATTTTTATATTCACAAAACAGACAGTACATTTACTGTGCTGTCTGCTCTGCTGTTATCCCTTGCTGTACATTCTGTCCAGGCTGCGCATTGTTTACATTGCCATTTTCAGGCACTATAGTATTATTTGCAGTGTTGCCTGTTGCTGCTACTGTATCTGCCGGTATAACATGTAAAGTAAATGGTGCCGGTGCTGATACATTACCTTCTGTGTCTGATACCAGATAGTTAATATGATAATCTCCAGGAACACTTACGTTATAATCACCGGTAATTCTTATTCTTCTTGATACGTCACCTGAATTATCATATGTTTCCCTTACAAAGCTTATCTCATCGAACCTTTGTCCAGCCTTAATAGTTGTCTCAGCAGTCTTTAATTTGATGACTGGTATACCGGTTGCATCTGCCGCTGCCTTATCTATTTCTCCAGTCGGACCGCTATCTTCTACCGTAGTATTTGTTGTCTGGTTCTCGCTTGTACTCTCATTTGTGCTTGCCTCATTGCTTGCATCTGTCTGCACTGATGACTGGTTTTCATCATTTGCTTCTGTATTCTGACTAGCATTTGCTCCTGTTGATATATATTTTACACGTCGTTTATTATTCTTAGTGATAGTAATATTATTCTTCGAATCTTTCGCAGCATATACTACCTCCATATATTCACCATTGCCTATTACTATCTTATTTGCCACCATTAATGTATCACTTACATCGCCATCTTTATTATCTACGGCAGTTACATCTTTAAGCAATACATCATTGGGCTCACCCTCCGTATATGTTAGCTCTTCGTCCGAATATGTAATAACAGGTCCTTTTCTGTCAGAAGTTGAGAATTTTATCGCTCCTATTCCAATTACCACTGCTATAACTGATCCGACAATTCCTAAAATCTTTTTATTGTTCATACATTACTCCGTCCTAAAACAGATATTAAATATCTATTTCTTTGCACTTTGTCCATAGTTTCCGTAGTTACCATAATTACCATATTCACCATAGTGTCCATAGTGTCCATAGTATTTGCCATAATATCCACCTTTACCAGTAGGAACTTTATTAAGAACTACGCCTAATATCTTACAATCCGCTTTCTCTAACTGTGCTTTTGTCTTCTGGACAAGTTTATAGCTTATCTCACCTGCTGCTACTACCATAACTACGCCATCACATTCCTGCGCTATGATAGCTGCATCAATAACACTTCCGATAGGCGGAGTATCTATAATAACATAATCATATGTCTGTCTTAACTGTTTAATTAATGTCTTAAAATATTTATTACCAAGTAATTCTGCTGGGTTTGGTGGAACCGGACCTGAGAATACTACATGTAAATTCTCCACATTTGTAGAATATACAACTTCATCAAATGCATTTACTCCTGATAAATAATGTGTAAAACCTTTTACAGCTTTGTTAATCTTGTAACGTCCAACTAAAACTGACTTTCTAAGGTCGGCATCTATAAATATTACCTTCTTGCCTGACTCTGCAATTGAAGCTGCAAGATTAAAAGATACACTTGATTTACCTTCATTTGGAATTGTACTTGTAAGTGCGATAACTTTTACATCACTACCACAGAACTGTACATTTGTTCTTAATCTCTTATATGCTTCATTGGAACTGTTATCTAATTTCTTTAATTTATCAATATTTATGTTTAACATACATTTCCTCGTTTCTGTTATTTCTTATTTATTCTTTATTATTTCTTCTTTTTCTTTTTCTTCTTGCTATCAGTTGTCTCTAATTCAGGAATTAAACCAAGTACACTTAATCCAAGATATTTCTCAACATCTTCCTGTGCCTTGATAGTATCATCTAACATAAATCTTATAATAATAACTGCTATCGCAATTACAAATCCTAACATAAAACCAATTAATGTATTCATCTTAGTATTAGGGCTTATCGGACTCTCAGGTAATTTTGCTTCTTCTACAGTATTAACTGTCTCAATACCCATAACTGACTGAATCTGTGCCTTAGATGCTTCTCTTACGGCATCAGCTATCTTCTTTGCCATCATTGGATCTTTATCATTAACAGCAATTGTAAGAATTCGCGTATCCGTAGGTGTACTTACATGTATCTTTCCAGCTAATGCAGATGTTGACATCTTAAGATTCAAGTCTGCAATCACCTTATCCAGTACCGGATTACTCTTTACTAATATCATGTAGTCTTTAGTAAGATAATTACTTGACTGTAAATCTGTAACCTTAATCTGATCTGTTGTTGTCAAAGAATTATTTGTAACATATACCTGTGTTCTTGCCTGATATACAGGGCTTACTAAAAATTTCGTAAATGTAAATGCAACTGCTGCACCAAGCACAGCTGCTAATACAATAATTGCAAGTTTGTTAATCAATATGGCAAATATATCTCTAAGATCAATTTCCACTTCGCCGTTTCTGTTTTCTGTTTCCATTAGTCTTGAACTCTCCTTTATTATATGTAGTCTTTCGCAAGGATCTTACGCGGATTAACACTTAGAAGTCTCTCCACTGTCTCCTCGTCAGTTTTCTTTATAAGATATTTTATACATTCTTCCAAATCAGGCGAACGATGACCATCACTATGTGTATCCGTACCAATAAAATGCACTAAGTCATTTTTAATCATCTTAAGTACTTTTTTTCGAATACCTCTGCCATATTTACCTGCTATCGTATGAGCATTTATCTGAATGTATACACCTGCATCAACAAGCCGTTCTACATTTTCAATATCTGCCATAACCTCTTCGTATCTCTCACAATGTGCAAGAACCGGTGTATATCCATTATTAACCAGCTCATATAGGCTTTCGCTTATATACTTATACTTGTCATTTGGTGAAAATTCAACCAGCACATAATCCGAATCTGCAAGTGTAAATATCCTACCCTCTTCAAGATTATCTACCACACCATAACTGTAAAATATCTCATTGCCAAGATATAGTTCAAAATCCGGATATTTCTTAGCAACTAAATTCTTTAATTTTTCAAAATTCTTTTCAATTTCTTCTTTATTATCATCGTATTTTCCCACTTCATAATGAGGTGTTGCAATCATTCCACGAATCCCGTTGCTGTATGCTATATCTATCATTCTTAATGCCTGTGTAGAACTTCTCGCCCCATCATCCACGTGAGGAATTATATGACAATGAATATCTATATATCCGTTAATCTTTCTTTCCTCCATTTTATTATATTATTCTTTAAATTTCACTAGTCTTTCTGCTAAATTTCATATTTTTAACATTTTTTTACATTTAGACGCAAAAATGCCTCCAAATAGTCATACAATTACAGATTATAACATACCAATACTATTTTGCAAGAATTTTATTTTAAATTGTAGTGTACTATTAAATAATATGCTATTTATAGGGATTAATACATTAACAGCCATATATCCATGAAAGATATATGGCTATTAATTTAATAATTACAATAAATAATTATGAATTTTTCTTGTTACGTTTTGCAGCACTTACTGTTACCACAATTGCACTTGCTAATATAATTAATAACATCATATCAATTGGTGTGTAATCCGCTGTCTTAGCTGATTTATCATTATGTTTAGTAGTAACTGTAGGTTTCTCTGTTTCTTTTTCCGTAACTTTTTCTGTTGACTTCTCTGTAACCTCTTCTGTTGGTTTCTCTGTAACCTCTTCCGTTGGTTTTTCCAGTTTATCTATATCTTCTGTCACCATAACATTTCCACATACTGTACACTCTTTATGACGTTTGCCAGTTTCATACACAGTAGCTTCTTTGTCAATAATCCAGTCACTTATAGTATGCTCTTTGTCGACAGTTACATTGATAACAGTTGTATTTCCTGCTTTATCTGCAAGAGTAATCTTGTGATTTCCTGCTTCTAATGTATACACACCGTCAATGGCAGTTAATAACGTTTCTGATATTATCTTTCCATCTTCATCTGTCACCACATCTGATACAGCATCTAAATATTCATCACTTACAGTAAATACTGCTTTTTCACAATATGTCTTGCCATCTTCTATACCTGTTATCTCAGGTTTAATATCTTTAATTAACATTCCATCTGTTGAAATATATGTAACATTTCCTGCATGGTCTGTAAACTTAGCATAAATAACATATTTATTAAATGAACTAATATCAAATCCACCTGTGTAGTCTGTAAATTCTATATTATCCAATTCTGATAAAGTTAATGCCTTATCTTCGTTAGATATATAATACTGAATTTTAACCTGTTTATCATCTGTGTAACCCTCATGACTATAACTGTCATCTGTAGCTGTTATGGTTACTGTCTGTGACTCTTTATAGAATGTTTTAAATGTTATTCCATTTAGAAGACTATCCCATTTATTGTCTGCGACTTTAATCTCACCTGTTGGTGCTGTTATGTCACTAATTAAGTCACCATATTCACTTCCACAACCCGAACATATTGCCCGCTTGAAGTATGTAGCTCCTGTACCATTACAATTCTCTGTTTCAAAGCCACTACAATCAGCAGTACAATATCTGGTATGTGTATCATCGTCATTATGTATCCAGTTTCCATATGTATGTTCTGCATTTACTGTTACATTAACGATTGTGCTGTTTCCGGCTTTATCTGTTGCTACTATCTTATGATGTCCAGGTGTTAACGTATATTCTTTCACATCATCAGCATAGAAATGACCTGTCATTACTTCTTCTGATATTACCTGTCCATTTTCGTCTGTCAACGTATCTGTCACAGTATCTAAATATTCATCACTTACAGTAAATATTGCTTTTATACAGTATGTCTTGCCTTCTTCTAAACCAGTTATCTCAGGTTTGGTATCTTTAATTACCATTCCATCCGTTGAAATATAATTTATATTTCCGGCTTTATCTGTCAATTTAGCATAGATGATATATTTACCATTTGGTTTAATATTAAATTCTTTGTAAGTCTTCCATGCACTATCGTCTAATTCTTCAACATATTGTAAATCTAATGCTTTATTAGAAACGTAATATTTAGTTGAATCCATTCCGCTGCCTTTGTCCTGTGAAGTTATGGTAACTGTCTGCTCTTTCTTGAAGAATATTCCTAATGTAACTGTATTTACGAATTTCTTCCATCTGTTAGTTGATACCTTTATTTCACCCTTAGGTGCTGTCGTATCCTCTACACCCTCAACGGTAATGTCTATATCATTTTGTATGTTATTAATTGTATATGTCTTTTTATTTGTTGATGTATCAACATTTAACGAAGTAACAGCCTCTCCATTTACTTTTATAGCAAAGTCCGGTGTCTCAGTATATCCCATACCTGTTGCATATGTAAGAGTGACACTTCCATTATAGCTTACCTCTTTATCGCTGACAGATATATTATATCCAGTCTGTTCACCAGGTATTGTTATGTTTAATTTACGTCCTGCCTTAATTGTAACTTCCGCTGCAGGTGGTGTGTCATAATTCTTCTTCTCAATATAACGGATTTCATATGTTCCTGCTGCAAATTTCATATTTGCATCTGTAACCGCCTTGAACGGATTAGTTACTTCAGATGCATCCTCAGAATCAGGTTTCACACGCCATTCCATTTCAGTAGTAATACCTGTTATACTTCCATCTGCCTTATCACATATAGTTTCGTCAACAGCAGTAAGTTCCGGTAATGTACGTGCTGCATTTCTTATCATAAACATAGCAGTATTCTGAGCCTTTGTATGAGTATCATCAGCTTCCACAGTCACTCTGACTACATATTCGCCTGCATCTGCTGGTGCCGTCTTAGTGTAGCTGTCATCTGATTCACCCTGTTTCTTATACTCTATAGTAACTCTGTCACCATCTGTATTATTCTTCGTTGTAAATGTCGTCTCAACAGGATTGCCATCATATGTCTTAGACATATCGTCTATCGACACATAACCATCTGTTCCATTTATAATTGTAAGAATATAATTAACTGTTGCACTTCCATCTGCCGAAGTAACTGTAATCTTAATCTTTTCAGTACTTCCCGGAGTCATATCTACTGTTTCAGCAAGTATATTATTTGCTTTATCATCTGTCTTACCTGCTAAAGTAACTTTTGCTGATGCACTCTTTGCCTGAGCTGCTATAGATATGTTAGACACATCTTTCGCATCAACTATATAGTAGTAATCTCCGTCTTCATTCTTAACAAACTTATCAAGTGTAATACCTGCAATTCCACTTACATTTAATTCTGCAAGTTCTGCATTACTGTCCTCATCATCTGCATTAATAACATCTGAATATGTAACAATTACATCACTTCCTGCCTTATCGAATGTAAATATCTTATTTTCTAATATTTCCTCACCATCTAATGTGATAAGTCCATTATTTTTATTTTTCTTATTATAAGTCTGTTTAACCTCTATTACATTACCATCAGCATCAAGTAATGTTACCATAAGATTTCCCGTTGTAGTCTTAGTAAGACGATTATTCTGTACATTTACTGAAACTGTTGTCTTATCATCATCAACACGGAAATCACTTGTGATACTTACGTCCTTACCTGTACGTGTCTTTAAGTTCTCACAAGTTACATATGAATAGTTATCTGAACTTACAGGTTCTGTTCTGGCAGATAGTTCGCCTTTATCGTCAGTTTCCATAATCTCAGCCTTTATATACACATTAATGCCGTTATCACTTATCTCCTGTTTTGAACCATTTGCTTCTGATATATAAGAGGCTACATCGAATACAGCCTGTCCGCTATATCCGCCCTCGTCTATCATCTTTAATTCATCATCTGAAGAAATGATAATAGGACTTATATATTTCTCAGGTATCTCTTCTTCATAAGTTGCATCATTATAGAAACTTATCTTAACCTTTCGGTTACCATTTCTTAGTGAAGCATCTAATGTATTTGCTAACTTAACCTGAATGGTACGCTTTCCTGATTCCTCTTTGACAATCTCTGCCTTAGTAATCTTCAAATCAGGTATATCCATATATATGACATCGCTATAAGCTTTGCTGTCTCCATTACTGAATACAGCTTCTACCTTATAATTAACATCTTCCACTTTATCCTCCGGAACCTGATAGTCTGCTGTAAATGTATAACTTTCTCCAGGCAATAAGTTAATATCAGTATAAGTCGTATCTGTATCACCAACCTGTATCTTTACTTCATTAACTGCATCTGTTCCGTTATTCTTCACACTGAACTGTACCTGTGTAGTTGCACCAAGTTTAACAGTATCATAATCGGCAAGTGCATTTTCTACTGAAATCTCATTCTCATATGTCTTTGATGTAAGATATATAGAAGTAATGCTGCTTGGAACTTCATAACTTACAGTTTCTCCACTTACTAATTCTCCTGTTTCGGTCTTAGTTTTACTTGAATCATAAGTTGTTCCAAGAATAACTGCATTAACATTTCCTGAACCACCCACATAAGTATCGAAATTATCTGCAAGTGTTCCGTCTGACATTTCTGCTATATCAAGACTTCCTGTATAACGTACAATCTCTTTATTCTCACCATATGTATAGAACTTAACAGCTTTTAATACGTCCTTTTCAGTATAGAGTTCAGTATCATCATCTGTCTTAACTTCATCAGCTCGTTCTACCCATATAATTGATAAATCATCGATGCTTTCAGCACCCTTTGTAAATCTGAAATCAGAAGTAATAGATATTTCGCCGGAACCAGCTACCGAACTTATGGAATCAGGCATACGTGTTCCTGTTATTCCATTTTCATCGAAATCCATAAATCTGATGTCTGCTACAGTTTCACTTGTATCCTCCGTATCATTACCAGCTTCACTTGTACTCATCTTATCTGCTGCATCTTTAGCAACACTCTGTTCAGTATACCAGCCTAATACAAAATGCTCTTTATTATCTGCCGGGAATGTAACCTTTGTAAGATTAGGATTCTCATCTAAATATGAATCTGTTGTAGCTCTTACATTACGTTTTACATTGAAGTTTGTATTATCTATTACTGCATAATAAATCTCTCTGTCAGTAATAGTATCATCAGAACCATCTTCATCTAATGTATATGCAACTGCAGCAGTTCCATCTGAAAGCATAGATGCAACTAATGCTTTTACTGAACCTGAGGTACCATTATAGAGAGTATCTTCTTTACTCCATGTGCTTCCGTCATATACTCTGTATAATATTGTATCTTTTGTAAATTCCGTAATATTCTCTTCACTAGATGCCGGTGTTACCGCACGCCATGCAATGACTGCTCTTGCTTCACTGCCTGTCTTACCATTAGTTGCTACTACAGGTGATAAATCAGGTGTGTTATTATCACTTAACTTAGTAGTCTGCCATGTGTTACCATCATATATAGAAGCGTATATTTCAGTACCATTCATCATTACCATCTGGTCACTGTATGTTAATACAGAACCCTCGTCTTTCTTAATTTCTTTATCGCTTCTAGTCCATGCTGCTACAGCAAAGTCACCATTACCTGCGAGCGCTGCCTGGTTGTCACCATAACCATTATCATCTATTGCTGCATGAGTATCACTATCTGTACCCATCTTATATGTATTACCATGTTTAACTGCATATGCAACTCTTGTATCATCAGTATCCATACTTCCCATATCTGACAAATATATCATTACTTTTCCATCATCAGTAACTAAAGGATCGGAATATGGATAAGCATTATTCTGTAACTTGTACCTTGAACCTGCTGCACCTGCCAAAGCTCTGTACTTACTTGTAAACACAGGTCTTACACTATCATTCCAATAATTCTTATTCTCTTTTAAATAATCTCTGTCTTCATATGTAGCCGCGAGATTAAGTGCATAATATCCCTGCCCTCCGACATTAACCGGAGATATACTGTTAGTTCCAAGCAACTCACTTATTGCAGCATTCTTAGCCTGCTGATTCTTAGACCAGTTGTCCTGAATCTCTTTCCATTCACCAGTCTTCTTATCCATAAGATTAAATGATTTTGAGAACAGAGTTTTACTATATTTAATGAATAATATTTTGATAACCAATTTAAGGCCTATTTCTCCATCTATCTTAAATCGCTGTCCATTCATCTTACCATGGTTATCTTTATTCGTATAACCATCTGCCGTATTCACAACATAACCGTCATCAGAATACATATATGGTCTATTCAGCCAGTCAAACCTCATATCCAGACTAATCTGTCCATAGATTCCAAGCTTAAATGCAACTACCGAATAATCGATACCTACTCCCGCAAAGAATTTAAGATACAAATATATTCTTAATTCTGTAAGATAATCATTTGCTATGCCATTCTTTGCATTAAAATTACTTATATAATCAGAGTAATCATCGTATTTATTGTAAGATACTGCAAGAGCATCAAAACTAATCTCTACCTGCGACCCAATAGTAAGACTTGCCGTAAATGGCACAAAGCCTACCATTGTATTCCAATTCCAGGTATAACCAAAGCCACCACCGGCATCAAAGCCACCACTTAGGATCTGAATCTTCCACATATCAGAATCAACATCAAAGTAAATTAGTGATTCAAGATAACCGTTAAATTCAAAACTCTTATCACCATTACCGACTTTACCTGCCATACCTTTTTTGAAAGTATCCTTTGCTTCATTTACATATTTCTCAAATCTCTTCTGGCTGGTAATAGCTAACATCTCACTTAAGCCCGGTTTGTATTTAAAGTCCTTATCATCACCGCCATTAATAGGGCTCTCCATATTTCCAACGTTACATTCTATAAGTCCTAAGAACTTAGATGGATCAGAAGTAGGCGCTATCTGTAAGTTGAACAGATTACCATTTGCACCTGTATATTTCTCACCCGATATAAGATTTAATGCTACAGTAACAAATTTGTCGCCTGTTTGTACCTTATCTGAAGCCGATGTTCCGGTTGAATCACCCATTGTCTTTAACTGTTCGACAAGATTCTTAGACTCTTCAACTCTGCCCATGCCAAGCATATTATATAACTTGAAAGATAATTCTTCTCTTCGAGTTAATGTTCCATCTTTACTATCTTTATAATAATTTAATACAAGTCCTGTTTTCTTACCTTTTGGTAAAAATCCTTCTAAAGTATCAGCATTCAAACTAACCTTATATTCAGTTCTATATATATTACTGAACTCATATATACCCGAACTGATTTCGCTCTGCTTGTCATAATCAGAAATCTTATATCCATCATCAGTAACTAACTGTAAATCAGGAATACATTTCTTCATTTCTTCTGTATCTTCACCCCACCAATATACTTCTGTAGTTAATATTGCTTCAGGTGTACTGTCTGATGGTCCGATATTTCCTGTATATCCAACCACATCTGTTACTGATTCTTCTGAATAGCTTATGATCTGATTAGCTATATAGTTATTATGCTCTCCGCTTACGTTCTTACGGAAATTAATAACCGCTTCACCACTGTTTATATACTTGCCCTCATTCTGAGTAGCATCTATCTTAACTAATATAGGATATCTCTTATTATCCTTAGTGCTTATCTGGAAAATATAGCTTATATTATCACTTGATTCAGGAAGATTATTTTCAAATCCCCACTGTGTAATATCCATATTAACTGATAATTTACCATCTTTACCTAATGTGACAATATTGTCTTCTGCACCAGATTGTTTAACTATATTACTGCCATCAAATTCAAACTTAGCTGCTGAATTATATTCTCCATTTATATATACACCGCCACGTACTATAACGTCTCCGGTATATGGGTTTCCATCCGAATCCTTTACATATACATATGCATTTGCCATCTTCCTGAGCTGAAGATTATTCTGTGGATATCTGCTTAACTTAGTCCAGTCACTTTCACCGGTAGCAATTTCTTTATTATATATAGTTCCAATATATGTAATGCCATCTTTTACCGTTGTAAAATATACATCTGATGCTATTCCACTTTTCTCAAAGATAGCTGCAGCTCCTGTACTATCCGAAGTAGCTGTCTTCTGTTCTCCATTATTATTTACATATGTAATAGTTGTCTCTGCCTGTGGATATGTCTGGAATAAATATAACTTATCCCTTAAAGTCTCTATATTGACCTTAAGAGTATCTGACATACCTGTAAGTTTATGTACTGCCGTAACGCTTGTTATACCATATGATAATCCTGACAGACCTAATTCTGTAGTAGGTCTGTATGATACATAAGAGAATTTATCTATATTTTCATAGAGAGTTGACTGCTGATAATTTAGTGAAGCAACATTCTTATCAGATAATGACCATTCTATCTGGTCTGCAACTTCTGTCCATGCATATTCACCATAGTTTACCGAGATAATATTCTTAAGATATATGTCTCTCTTTAATGCAAGAATCTCGTCCTGAGACATCTTAGATATCTCATCTATGTTAGACATAGTAATCTCATCTGCACTCTTGCCGTCTACCATAATCTTTAAGGCATCTGCATCATATACATAGAGAATAAACGAGTCATAACTCCAGGTACTGTCTGTATTATTCTTAGCCTGAATAGTTACAGTATATGCTGTACGATAACTTGCCGGATCACTACTGTCTGCCACTACGTCATCTATATTCAGTTTATATGTACCCTCTGCTTCACCTGTCCAGTAAAGCATATCAAATGCATTACTAAAATTATCTTCAGCATTTTCTAAAGAAGAATAGTTAACTATATCCTCTGTACCTTTAGTAATTCTGAAGTTAAATATGGCATCACTTATATCCGTAGACAGAATTTTCTTTAAATTTTTAACAGACCAGTTAATATCCACGCTCTTCGTAGCATCTGTTATATAATAACTGTCAAGTTTACCTAATGATACCTCTGCCGGTAATGAGGTTACAGTAACATCAACACTATCCAAATATGTAACTCCACTGCTAAGGTTCTTAGTAGAAACCGTCACTTTATATTCATTACTTCCTTTGCCGTCATAATAGTATTCGAATACACTGCCCGGAATAGTTACACTTCCTGCCGGATTATCGGCAGTTCCTGTTACAACTGTCGAATAAGCAACCGGTTTAGTATCATCTTTACCATCTCTGATTTCAACATTAAATTCTGTGTTCTCGCTGCCATTCTTCTCACAAAGATTGCTTGTCCAGAATATAGTTAAATCGTGTTTATCTTCAACAGTATATGAATCTCTTGCAATCTTAATAAACGGATTAAAACCGGGCTTAAATTCTAACACTGCCGTATCTCTGCCGGTATCGACCGGTGTATCATCATCTCCTGCTACATATATATCGTATTTAGTACCTACCCATGGCTGATATTTTCCCGCATTCCTTGGAATTATACATATCTCTACCCTGCCTGCCTTAAGCGGTACTATTTCAGCACTTCCATCCGGCTTTACATCAATATTCACTATTCCATCTGTAGTTGCCTGCCATGCAAAATCTTTCGTCTCATCTGCAAATGTTCCATCCGCACTGGCTGTTGTCACACTTGTAGTATCTCCACATGTATATTCTTTACCACTATTTAATGTAAAGTCTGCTGTAATTGTAGGCATCTCATCCTGAATATATATAACCGGTTCATTTCCATTCTCAAAAATATGATTATTATTACCATCTTTTATATGAAGCCTTGCATTAACATCACCCGGATAAATATATACAAATGCTTCCTGATTAACTATGCTATATTTATCTATTACAAGCTCTCCATTTACATATAATTCAATTAAATGTTCCTTAATTGTATCTTCATAATTCTTACCCACATCGACACTTGCAGTAACTGTCTGTCCTACATATGTCTCGCCCGCTAACTTAAGTGGAAGTAATGTCTTACCTCCATCTATAGATACAGCAAGGGTATCCGTATTAATCTGAAAGCCATCATCAGTTGCTTCCATATGTCCTGCAAGCCACTGTGTTCTCTCTTCGTCATTTAATATATTAACACTTATATTTATCTCTGTTTTTTTAAATTTCGCTGATATTCCTGTAATAGAATGTGAACCAACAACACCTGCCAACTCCACTCCATCAACTTTCTGTCCTGTACTGTTATCTCCACCAGGATTATAATCCACAAGTTTCAAATCACTTGTATCCGTTGCTGATATTGAAGAAATAACAAGTTCCGAATTATCTGCTTCTTTAACGGTATACGGAAATGTAAGAACATTACTATATCCACTTCCTTCTGCTGCTTTATATTCTGCTGCCTCGCCATTGAACTTCACAACTGCAGTCGATGCATCAACCGGCTCTGTGAATGTAACCTTAACAGGTACAACCTGTCCCGGATAATAATTTTCACCGGCTGCTTCAATAGACTTCACACCCGGAGCCTTCTCATCACTTAATTTTAAACCCACTCCAGGTATTCCACCAATTTCTTCCGAACTAGTGCCGTATCTGTTTATATTTCCACTAAATCCAAATTTAAGATATCTATTACTACCATCAACATAAAATTGATCATATGATATTTTACATTTTGTAATTAACGCATTCTCTTCGTCCCACATGTTCATATGATATTCTTCCGGGATAGCTGTTGAAAGTACTCTATCCCATATTAATATAATATTACCATTTTTATCCAACACCTGAGCAAAATACCTAATACTTCCTTTCGAAGTATCAATATTCGAACCATAATGTAACTTAATTGTATCTATATTATTTAAAGAATCATACTGAACCACTGATATAGTATCTGCTATACCATATTTGAATGAATTTTCTCCTACTGCAAAAGTCGATAAGTAAATTGCTTCTTCATTTTGAAGTCTCCAACCATCAACAACATAGTAACAATTATCCTCTACCCCCCCACTGCACCTTATAGTTATCTTCCGAAAAGTTTCTATTTCCCTCACTCTTTACCATCATATAATCTTTACTATTGGTTCCGTCTGTGAATAATGCATTCTTAATATTACCAAGCTTTAAATAATACACAAGCTTAGCTGTTGTCTGTGCATAATCATCTGTAAGTGCCTCCAATGTTACAGTAATCTTTGTCGATGCATTACCATTATCATCAGCAGTAAGTGTTAATGTTGTCTCTCCTGATATTTCTGTACCATCAGCAGCCTTTACAGAGGCTATCTTCTGGCTGGCAGCCACCACTTCTGCATCAAAAGTTACAACCTGTCCTGCACCTGCACCTGTTAAATTAAACACAAATTCTTTTTCTAAGTCATTTAATATCTTAGCCTCCACACTTACTCTGGCAGAATGTGAAATTCCTGCTTTATTAACTACCATGGTATTATTATCCGCTACCATAGTAATTCCACTATTTTCAATCTGTGCCATCAGGCTCTTAAGGTTAGCCTGCTGTTCACCTGTCCACTGATGTTCGGTGAAATATGTTTCCTTGAGATATGTGATATATTCCTCTATCTCAATCATTGTCTTAACATCGCCTAATGTAATAGCCTGACCGTCTACTAACAACTGGTGTGACAGATCACAATTCTCATCTTCTAAGAGTGCCTTGATTTCATCTAAAGTAACCTTTTTACCATCAAGCCATATGTCCCAGTTCTTAATCTCCGAACCATCGCTGTCTAGCAATCCATAGTTTTGCAAAATCTCATAATATTTCTGCAAATCTTCATCACTGACATCTTCTCCTAATACGTCTTTTAACAACGCAATGCCCTCTAATTCGGATAATATTTCTTTGTTCTTCTCTGAACCATTATCCAACAAGATGTCCGCATACACATTGTTTCCGATTGATGTGAATACCATTAGTATCGCCAACAATCCTGCTAACAACTGTTTGTAAATCTTCTTCATAGCCTTCCTCCTTGTATCTCGTTTATTTTCTTTAATTCACAAAATGTTCACAATTATTATATTATACTATATTTTGTAAACATTGTCAACGCAGTCATTAAATACGGGCTTTTTTATGGCAAAAATGGTCAATCTTATTTGATTCTGTTATATTGTTGTGCTATTATAAATGTAAATAATTACGTGATACACAGGTGATTTTATGAATACAAATGAAATAATTGAAAAATCTGTCTATATAATAACTGAATACTACAAAAATAATACCCAACCCTTTTTCGACAATATTGATGATGACATTCTATGGATAGGTCCTGCCGAGAATCAAATACTCAGAGGCAAGGCTAATATTTTATCTGCATGGTCAAATGAATCACATAGTCTGACATTTACAATGAGTGACATCACTACAATTCCTATAAGATGTAGTGCAACCGTTTTTGAAATCGTGCTTATTTATCATATATATACACATTATCCAAATGGCAAGTCTACAGTTCATAAGCAATGTCTGCACTATACGTGGGCTGAAAAATGTAAGATTAATAAGGATAATACATATATCCGCGAACCTAAACTTACTATGATTCACATTTCAAATGCATTTCCATATGATGATAGAGATAGTATATATCCAAATCATTATATAGATTTGGATTCAGCCGCATTTTTCAGAACTAAAGAGGAAAATAATTTAACATTTTCAGGACAACAACATACTGTTTATTTTATTGGCAAGGATAAAATTATATATATAGAAAGTATTAATCGTGCACGTCATAGTATTATTCACCTAACCGGTGACACTGATTTTACCAATGCGCTGGTAGAATCTACTGATTCTCTTAATACAATAGAAGATAAGTATAAAAATTACTTCTTTAGAATTCATACAGGTTATATGATTAATCCTCTGTACCTGTCCAAAATTGAAAGATGTAAAGTTATATTGACTGATGGTACTGAATTACCGATTCCCAAACGTAAATATACAGAAATTAAAAGGTCACTTCTGTCAATATTCTCTTAGAAACGGAGACTAATATGAATATCACATATGAATCTGAACGCTTAATACTAAAAGTTCTTGATAAAAATTCTGCCTCTATGGTCTTAGATTTTCTATCTAAAAATAGTGATTACTTTGAACCGTATGAGGCTGAAAAACCACCTAATTACTATACCCTGAAATATCAGAGTGTTTCTCTGCGCCTTGAATACAATGCTTTCATTAAAAACTCTTATGCCAGATTTTATGTATTTACCAAGGATGAACCTGATAGGATTATAGGAACTGTTTCCTTTGGAAATATGCATAAATTTCCATTTTTTTCTACAAGTATAGGTTATAAGTTCAGTAAAACTGTATGGGGAAACGGATATGCTGCCGAGTCAATAATCTGTGCTTCCTCAGCTATTTTTAAAGATGGAGGATTTCATAGAATTGAAGCATATGTCATGCCTGACAATCTTTCTTCCGTAAAGGTCTTAGAAAATGTAGGATTTGAATATGAAGGAATTGCTAAAAGTTCAATACGCATTTGTGGCGAATATAAAGACCATGCACAATATGCACTGATTAATCCATATAAATAGAATAAAGAATGTCGCCTGCGACATTCTCCGCCTGCGGCGGGTTGCGATAGCAACATTTTCTACTC
>ERZ780207.155-NODE-155-length-86414-cov-28.276729_pt1 | contig 86414 bp, 74 predicted proteins | sample MGYA00510977_ERZ780207 | MGnify/ENA primary metagenome ERZ780207 (study PRJEB29588, sample SAMEA2151383) | human gut metagenome | biome: human gut; feature: human-associated habitat; material: faeces | place: Denmark | collected 2008/2010 ...
GGTGCGTGAATATCTCCGCACCTGGGACACAAACTCGCTGACTGTCAAACGGATGACGTTTCAGGTGCGTAGGGTTTTACGCACCTGGAAGTCCGGAACACCACACCCGGGACAACGTTCCTATAAGATTAAGTTAGTCAACTCCTATATAGTTCCCTTAAATTAAGAGAGCAGGAAATGAAAAAGGATAGTTTCTAATATTCACATTTCAATATTCGTTCAGCTCATCCGGTGGAATAGTGGTTTTGCCGGACGAAGTGCACGATTCGGGCAACTTGTCCGGTATGTAGAGCTTTTACCGGACAAGCCGATCTGTGAGTGAATATTAGGAAAATATTTTCTGAAGATTGATGCAAGGTTTTCGGGCGGCGGGATTATGTTATACGTAGCCCCGCTGCTTGATTTGGACTTAAACTACTCTTTGCAGAGCATTATCTGCTGGATGAGGTGATCGGTGGACTGCATACCGGCGGAGCCGATACGGCCGAGATTCCGGATTGTCTTCTCGATGTCTTTGTCGATGATGCCGTCGGTCTCCTTGATGCAGGTCCCCCTCAGGGCCAAGACACAGGACTGGACGGCGCAGGCCACTCCGGAGGCCACTTTCATCGCACATCCGACCTTGGCACCGTCACAGACCATACCGGTGATGTTTCCGATCATATTCTTGATCGCCGAGCAGACTTGGTCGTAGCTTCCTCCGCGGAGGAACACGATTCCGCAGGCTGATCCGGTCGAAGCAATCACGCAGCCGCACAGGGCTGACAACTTTCCAAGATATCCTTTAATGTGAATGGCGACCAAATTGCTGAGGATGAGCGCCCTGGCCAGCCACTCGTCATCTACGTCGTATTTCAAGGCGTAAGCGATCACGGGCATACTCACCGTGATCCCTTGGTTGCCGCTGCCGGAATTGCTCATCGCCGGAAGCTTGCATCCTGCCATTCTGGCATCCGAGGCCGCGGCGGTCATCCCCATCGCAAAGCTGATGAAATCATCCCCGAAAACCTCCTGTTGGTTCTCCCTGATGGCCTTGCCGACGTTGAGGCCATAGTCTCCGCTCAAACCTTCCCGCGCGAGCGCAAGGTTCAAGTCTCTGTCCGCAAGAATGAACTTGATGTCCTCGAATGTGGCGCTTTGGGCGAATGAATATATTTCCTTGACAGTCAGGTTGTAGTCCAGCGTGCATTTCACCGGTGTTGTCTCCCCATCCCCGCCTTTCCTGAAATCGGAGACAGAGGAGTCGAGTCCTGTCTCGACAATCCTGTCGTGGTCGTCCTCAATGACAGTCCAGGACTTGTGGCCGGCTGAACTAACCGTGACCTTGACGTAAAGGATCTTTGGACTCTCAGCGACCTTGATCCGTACCTTGCCTGCGTCCACCAATCCTTTCGCTGTATCCACATCCTTGTCGGTCAGGTCCTTGAGCACCTCAAGACCATACTCGCTTTTCCCGCAGACCGCTCCGAGGGCGGAGGCGATGTAAAGCCCGACCATCCCGGTCCCGGGGATTCCGACTCCCATTCCGTTCTTGAGAATATTTCCGCTGACCTCCACGTCAACTTCATATTCAGAGAGTACGGGGACTTCTGTTTTCAAGGTTTCCGTGGCTTTGGCGGCGGCCAGCGCGACGGCGATCGGTTCGGTGCAGCCCAAGGCTGGCTTGACTTCCTTGTGCAGGAGTTCGATGAGTTCGGATTCTCTTGTAGTCATAACTGGTTATTTGTCAAGAAATTTCATTATGTCCTTAATCAGTGGTTCAATAGCGGCCTCCCCGCTGATGACCTCGATAGGGAAGCCGATGCAGACGGTCCTGTAACCATTCCCCTCAAAGCAGGTTCCGGCCGAGATGTTCGTGTCTGAGTAGCGAAGGAATGATTTCGACTTAGCAGATGATGGCACGATTCCGTCAGGGGTCTCCACGCAGTAGATGAACGGGTTGCGCTCCTTGTGGAATTGGAATTCCGGCACGCTCAGACTGATTGGGCCGTTCTTCTTAACCTTGACAGTGGCGTTGCGGCTGGCGTAGTTTGTCATCCATCTGTAGCCAAGCGTCTTCTCCACAAATTCCTTTGTTGAAGACGTGTATAAGCTGTCCTTGTGCACTGGGTAGATCCCGTCCCAGACATCCGTGCCGATGTTCGCTCCGGAGACGAGCACGTTCCCGCCATCCTCAGTGTAGCGTCTGATGGCTTGTTGTAGGCCAGCAGGGAACACCTGGAACCTGTCCGGCACCTTGCCAGTGCCGACAACGGTAGTGATCTGTTTTCCGCAGATGAGATCCAAGGCCACATCGTTTTTAGCCAAGGTCCTGTCGGCGGAGAACGCCGCTACACTCGAAGAGTGGAAAGCATATCCGGCCGCCATGAGAGCCTTGCCGTGGATTCCGCAGTAGTCGAACGTGTTCCCGGCGAAGACCTTTCCGGCCTCATTGGTCCAGGCCGCTCCGAATCCAGGATTGTCATCGTCCAGCCAAGGCAGCTCGCGGCGGAACTGGTACTGAGGGCCGATGAAATTGATTTCTTTTACGTATGGGACACCGGCATCGAGGCTCGCGTCGAATCCGGCATATTCATTGGTGTCGAACCACGCCGGAGCCGAGACTCTGGTGAAGTTGTTGACCACCAGGACGTTTTTGCCGTTGCCTGATTCCGGGATGCCGACGCTGAGGGTCTCGGAAGGGAAGCTTTTCCCACCCTTGTTGAATGCGGTCACACGATAGCTGTAGATGTGCCCAGGGACGATGGAGACCTCGGTTGAGATCTCGTTTCCTGAGACTTTGCATCCATCCAGCACACGGCCGTTGTCAAAGGCCCCGTCGTCAATCCTTGTCTGAAGAATATATCCGGTAGGGACGGCGGTTGCCTCAAGCGAGTCCACGGTGGCTTTCCAGCTGAGCCTCACGGATTTGGAACCAGTGAATGAAGTAGCGAAAGAGTTGACCGGAAGCGGCTGCACTGCATATTCGCAACCATAGCGGGCGCTCAGGTATTTAAGCATTCCTTTATAGACCGCGCGGCTGACAGTGAAGCGGAAAGACGGATCAAGTCCGAATTTCATATCCGCGAAATTCTGGTGAGACAGTAATTCGAGCAGCATCGCAGGAACTGTCGCCGTGCGGGATTCGCTGTAGGATCGGTCCCACAAGCCCCTTCTACTCCATTCCGGATTGAATTCCTTGCGGATGTCGTTCACGATCTCTGTCTGGACAAAGTCAGCGTACATCCTCTGCTGAAGCCTGTCCTCTCCGTTGGCGAACTTGTCGCTGCCGTCGCACAGCAAGGTGTATATGGACAGCGTGCCGATGATCGAGTCATTCGGAGTCGTACCGGCGTCCGTGTGGAACGCGAACGAAAGGTCTATCGGAATATTCAGTCCTTCGGCCTTTGGATTTGTCCTTGAACCACCGGACATCCAGCCGACCCACGCGCCACGGTTGCCGTAGTCGGACGTGTAGTCATTGTCGTATTTGCTCAGGATTGTGGAATCGGCCCCGGCCCATTGCATCCAGTAGAGTGCTCCTTCCGTGAAGGACGGCATCCCTGAGGTGGTATATTCATTGACCGGCTGGTCTTTGAGGCCTCTTGCGATCTTGCCCATTCCGCCGCCGAAACGCACTGCGTCCGCTGTGATCACAGCGTTGCGGGTGACGTTGTAGCCTTTCGGGACGCTGTTGTCAAGGATCACGCAACCTTCTGAACCTTTGTCGAACTCGAATGTGCCAATGTAGATCCAGGTGCCGCCGCCCATCTTCTGGTTGACGATGAACTCACTCTCGCCGCCCAGATGCCTGACTGTGTAATGGGCGCAAGGAGTGCTGTGCGGCAGACTCTTATAGGAAATATAGACTGAATATTCCCCGCGTTCCGGAATCTCAGGGGTCCAGCGTGCCTCGGCCGCCTTTCCCCTATGGTTCTCACGGCATTCCGCTTGGCGGGCCGTTCCCATCTGAAACGGATTCTCCAGCAATGAATATGTCGCCCTGGCATCCGCGAATCCAATTCCAGCGTCCGACCAAGTTCCTGTCTCTGAATATCTTCCCTCGATTCTGACACCCTCTCCACGTCCATCCTCGAAAGCTGGATCGTTGTCTGAGATGACCTCGTTGGTCTGCGGATCCCTCTCGCGAGGAGTCATAACGTAGGCTCCGGCGTTCTCCAGCATCGGAATCAGGAACGGAAGCACATAGCTTTGGGTGTACATATCCTCGACGGTCTGGAACATCGGCGCGCGCTGCCATTCCCAACGGTCGGTCTTCTCCTCGAAATAGCGGCCGTGGCTCTGCCAGAGGGCTATGTTACGTCCTGCCAGACCTTGGGAAAAGTCTTCCTCATCCATTTTGGTGACAAACGGATGGGTGTTACGTAAGTCCTTTGTCCTGAATTTGTTGTCAATGGATTTCCCGTCATTGCCGACCTGCGGCATAACGTATGATTCCAGCCTGTTCTTGCCCACGAACAGATTCCCGATCCCGTACTTGGAACAAGATTCCGGCATCAGATCCGTGAGTGTCTTCCTGAGCCACTTCACGTCCTTTGACCGCCAAGGGAAATCCCCCATAGCCGGTGTGAAATAAAAGTCAAGATCATAGCCTCGTCTGACGACCTTGTTGGCCTTGACCTGCGATGACACACCTGTCCTTTCGACAACAAGGGTCTGGAGTGAGTCAACCGCATCCTTGAATTCCTTTACAGACTGCGCCGCAAGGCCTGTGGAAAATGCCCCGGCGACAGCGAATAGGGTTATTAATCGTTTGATCATACTATCGTTTGTTCTTGAATATCAGCAATTCGGCCAGCAACGTGATCACCGACGTGCTGGCGAGTGCGGTGAAATCCGCCAGAAAATCCATCGGATCCCCGCTTCTGTAGGTGGTGAAAGACTGTCCGATCTCCGTTCCGGCCGCCACGGCGCAACCTATGGCAAAAATGATGGCCACGGCCAGGGCTATCCTCCATCCTTTCTCGCTTTTAGGGCGGAACGCCGCATAGCAAAGGATCGGGAACGGGAAGAATATTATGAAATGGACAACCTTGTCCATCGGGATTCCCCACAGACTGTCCTGTCCGATCTGCGGTAAGTCTTTGAAACGACCGAAGCAGCAGTACGCCACGGCGCAGAGGTACAGGATGAACAGCAGTATAGCCAGAATCCGTTGTTTTCTCATATTCATAGATTTATTTCAGAATCAGTTCTCCGAAGAATTCGGGTCTGTGAAAGTCGGGTTTCGGGGTCTTGATCGGGTTCCAGCTGAGGAAGTGCGGATGAGCGGTAAGGTCTCCGCATTTGTAGAAATTCCCCCGCAGGCTGACCGGAAGGTTGTCCCTGTCGATTCCTATCAGCTCGAACGGGATCAGCATAGCAACAGTCCAGCTGAATATCCTGTCGTTGATCGTGACAGGCTTGCGCTCCAGGGAACTATGCCTTATGACACTTGCCAAGAGTTCCGGCCGGATGAGTGTCTTGTTGATCCTGCTCGTCCTCTTGGACGCAAGCAGCGAGCCGACACAGGTCATCTCGAAATTGTAGTATGTCCCGTCGTACGGATCCGTGACGAAGAACTCGCAGCAGCTGTCCTCCCAACTGTTTCCGTTGTCCTCCATCGCGGTTGCCCTGAGGTCAAGCCCCCTCACGTGGAACATGACCGCAAGATGGGTCTTTGTGCGGGCTATGGAACCGTTGCAATCCGGAGCGTACGGGGCGTCCTTGGGCCAGTTCCGCTCGCAGACGGCGAACTTTGACGCACCTTTCTCCATCGCAAGATCCAGTTCCTGCATATTCATCATCTCAAGTCCTTCAATCAGCGGGACCCTTATCTGTCTGACAACATTTTTCATCGCGGTGTGTTATGAATATTCCTGCGAGGCATTAAAGTGCCTGCATATCATTGAGTTTCCTATAATATCCGTTCAGCGCCAGCAAGTCCTCGTGTCTGCCACGCTCCACGATCCGACCTTCGTCCATAACGATGATCTCGTCCGCGTTTCGGATGGTCGAGAGCCTGTGGGCGATGGCTATTGTGGTTCTGGTTGACATCAGTCTGTCAAGAGCCTCCTGCACAATCTTCTCAGACTCAGTGTCAAGCGATGCGGTTGCCTCGTCCAGGATCAGGATAGGCGGGTTCTTGAGGATTGCCCTTGCGATGCTGATTCTCTGCCTCTGGCCGCCGGACAGTTTGATGCCGCGGTCTCCGATGTTGAAATCGTAGCCGCCTTCCTTCTCCATAATGAAGTCGTGGGCGTTGGCGATCTTCGCCGCCTCGATCACGCTTTCCATCGTGGCGTTCTCGACACCGAAGGCTATGTTGTTGAAAATCGTGTCGTTGAACAGAATCGATTCCTGATTGACGTTACCGATGAGGCTTCTAAGATCCGCGATCCTGATGTCCCTGATGTCCGTCCCGTCAATCGTGATGGCTCCGCCGGTCGGGTCATAGAATCTCGGAATGAGGTCCACCAAGGTGGATTTTCCCGCACCGGAGGCACCCACGATCGCTATTGTCTTGCCTTTAGGAATATCCAGACTCACATCATCCAGAATCATCCTGTGCCCGTCCGGATAGCGGAAGTTAACGTGCTCGAACGAAAGTTTCCCGTTGAATCCGTCCAAGGCTTTCGGCTCCTTCGGCTCGATGATGTCGTTCTCCGCGTCCAGAATCTTGTTGATCCTCTCCATCGAGGCCATACCCTTAGGGATGGCGTACCCAGCCTTCGCGAAATCCTTGATAGGGTTGATGATGCTGTAGAGGATCACCATATAATAAATGAATATAGGCGCGTCGATTGTCGATTTTCCTCCGAGGATCAACGCTCCTCCGAACCACAGCACGATCATAATAAGCACGGTGCCGAGGAACTCGCTCATCGGGTGGGCGAGGGACTGGCGGATGGTCACCCGGTTGTTCTTTCTCCTCATCGCCTCGGTGACGTTGTCGAACCTGTCGGACATCTTCTTCTCGGCGATGAACGCCTTGATGATGCGAAGTCCTCCGAGGGTCTCTTCCACCTGCGCCATCACATCGCTCCAAAGTTGCTGTACCTCAAGCGATTTCCTCTTCAGGTTCTTTCCCACGACTCCCATCACCCACATCATCAGCGGGGCGAACAGGATCGTGAACGCCGTCATCTGCCAGCTGATGACAAGAAGGGCGACGAAATAAAAAAGGATGAGAATCGGGTTCTTGATCAGCATCTCGATGGAGCCGGTGATGGAGTTCTCGACCTCCTGCACGTCACCGCTCATTCTGGCGATGATGTCTCCTTTCTTCTCCTCCGAGAAGAAGCCGAGCGGAAGGGCGAGGATCTTGTTGTAGATGTCCATCCTGATGTTCTTCACCACTCCGGTCCTGATCGGAACCATCACAGCGGATGAGCCGAAGTAGCAGGCGGTCTTCAGCGCGGTCATCACAACCAGGAATATGCACAGGAACAGCAGCACGGTTGACGCTCCGAGCGCGGAGATCTGCTGCTCCAGCATCCAATAGACGTTCGCCATAAACGCGTCCCCGAGATCCTTGAACGGCATATTCCAAACCTCGTTCCACGGGGTGAATGAATATACCGTCTCGTTGATCTTGAACAGGATGCGCAGGATCGGCACGATGATCGCGAACGAGAAGATGTTGAACACCGCCGACAGGATATTCAGAATTATCGAGCCGGCGAGATATTTCTTGAAAGGCGCGACATAGCGCTTTATCATTGACCAGAATTCTTTCATTGTCAGAGTATTTTTTCCAACCAGTGGAAGATCAGGAATATTCTTTTGCGTAAAACTTCGTAGTCGAGGGTGTCGGCGGTGTCAGTGACCTTGTTGGTCAGCATCGTGATGCCAGAGGTGAACACGGCGCAGGCCAGACCGTTCTGGACGAATATCTTCTGGTCGCCGAACCGGCTGTGGAACATCTCGGTGAAACTCTTGCTGCCGTAGTAGTTGGTTGATATGTCAAGCCCCATTCCCTGTCCTTCGTTCGCCCTTGTGAGGTCAAAAGTATATTGCCCGTCACTGAGCATGATCAGGAAATCCTTTCTGTCCTTGTGGATAGGCTCAAGGGTGCTTCCGAGAATGTCGAGCACAACGGTGGAGCGAATCCTGTCCATCGTGATCGTCTCGCCGTCCACAGGATCTTTCAGTCTGCCGTTCCTGATGTCGTCCATCAGGGCCTCCGCGCCGGCAGAGTTCTTTTCCTTCGCGTCGGTCGCCACGAAGATTATATTCTTTCCGTATGAACGTCCAAGATCTTTCATCTTGCGGAACATGTCCGCCACGCTGAGCATGGCCACAACCCCGGACGCGTTGTTGTCAGCACCTGGGTAGAGATTTCCGTCGATGATCCCATGACTGTCATAATGGGCGGCGATGATGACGTACATTTCTTTGGATGCCTCTCTCTTTCCAGGCAGGAAACCGAGAATGTTACGTCCCACGGCATCCCCGACTTTGAACGATCGGCTCCAACTGCCGTCAAACGGCATGAGCCCGGCGTTCTCGTAGCGTCTGGAAATCCAAAGGGCCACCTCGGCGGCTCCGCGTGAGCCAGTCGCCCTGCCTTTGAATGTGCTGTCCGTGAGGAATTCAACCTGCATCCTGAGGTTGTCTGAGTTGATGACTTTCTCGGCGTTGCGTCCAGAGGGCACCATCTTGACCTCCGATTGCTGCGCGAAAAGCTCCCCGGCGGTGATCGTGAGGAGAATCAATGCGAAAATTTTACTTAAAAGCGTCTTCAAGGCACGATAAATGTTTATCTTTGCAAACGACAAAATTAGGAATTTTAAGGATTAAAGTGAAATATATTTATATGAAAAGATTCGCGCTGACTCTATTTTTCCTGTTGTGCCTCGCTTTGGTCTCCAACGCGCAGTACGATAAGGACGTGTTTAATTTCAGAGGCCGCGCGGCTCTTGCTGACGGAAAATATTCAGAGGCAATCAGCCATTTCAACATCCTTGCGCGTCTGGACACGACAGACTGCTGGACTTTTTTCTACAGAGGCATCGCGAAATACAACCTTGGTGACCTTCGTGGCGCGCAGGCTGATTTCAACACTTCAGTAAGGCTCAATCCAGTGTTCACCAACGGCTACCATTTCAGAGCCATAACCCTCAGCCGTTTCGGGAAGTACGACGAGGCCTTGAAAGATCTGGAAAGGGCAATGGAACTAAGGCCCGGGCTTGACGGATTGTATTTCAGCAGGGGAGTGACATATTTCCTTGCCCAGCAGTTCGACAAGGCTGTGGCCGATTTTGACCGCTATATCAGAAAGGAGCCGAAAGATCCATCCGCATATCTGAACAGGGGAGCCTCCTATCTTTTCCTCAATGACACGACAAAGGCTTTGGAGGACTACAACAGAGCCATCAGGCTGGATCGCTTCGATCCGGAAGGATATATCCGTCGTGGCCGCGTCTATGCCTTGAGGAAAGACTACAATGATGCGATAGCCGACATGGACAAGGCGATCGGCCTGGACACGACCAACACTTTCGCCTATTTCAACAGGGCGTTGATGTACTACGACCAGAACAACTACAACGCCGCGATGAGCGACCTGAACAGAGTTTTGAGGGATGAGCCGGGCAACGCGCTTACCCTTTACAACCGAAGCCTTATCAACGCGCAGGTCGGAAATATGGAGGATGCGCTCGCGGATATGGACCACGTCATCAACATCAATCCGGAGAACGTGCTCGCGTACTACAACCGTGCCTCGTACTTTGTCCGGATGGGACGCTGGATGGATGCCCTTGACGACTACGACAAGGCCATCGAACTGTACCCTGACTTCGCCAAGGCCTATCTGAACCGCTCGTATGTGAAGAATATGCTCGGCCGTACAAAGTCCTCGAAGCAGGATTACGACACGGCTCAGAAGAAAGTTCAGGAGTACCGCGCGAAGAATGCCGCGGACGAGGGGTCGTTCGCCGACACGACCAAGAAGTACAGTTCCCTGATCGCGTTGGACGCGGATTTCGCCAAAAAGGATTTCGACAACGAACTTCTTCAGAACAGGGACATCAACATCCGTCTGAAATCACTCTACAAGTTCAGCCTTGCGGCACGGCGTGACAACCAGAACATCGCTCTGAGACACCGCTACGAGAACCCGCTGATCGACAAGTTCATCTCGGACTCTCCGATCGTGATGACGGTCTCCAATTCCGACTCGCTTGTCAAACCTGAATTCGCGCACGGAATCGACGCGTCGCTCTATGGTGATTCCTATCTTGCCGCCGGGGATCCTAAGTCCTTGACAGATGCTGACAGGGCTTTCATCAAAGGACTCTACGATGTGCAGTCAAAGCAATTCACTTCAGCCTTGAACCAGTTCGACGCCGCGGTGAATTCCGAGAGCAAGGGAAAATATTCAGAATATTACAAGGCTTTCTATTATTTGAACAGGGGTGTGCTCCGCGCCGAGATGATCGATTTCATCTCATCCATCGAGAGCAACGTGCAGACCTTGACCATGGATGACAAGGGTACCACCAGAGCCCGTGTTCGTGATCAGGTGAGCCGGACGTATGACTATTCGGAGGCCATCGAGGATATGCTGGCTGCTGACAGGATCCTTCCTGGAATCCCGTACGTCTATTTCAACCTTGGCAATCTTTACTGCCTGTCCTCGAAGTTCGTGGAGTCGGTTGACAGCTACACCAAGGCGATCAATGTCTATCCTTATATGGGAGACGCGTACTATAACCGAGGCCTTGTACTCATCTATCTGAAAGACAAGGAGAAAGGTTGCATCGACCTTTCGAGGGCCGGTGAGCTCGGTGTCGGTGATGCCTACAGCGTGATCTCGAAATATTGCGAAGAGGAGAAGAAGTGATGCTGAAGTTTTTTAGTCTTTCCAGCGGCAGCTGCGGCAATTGCTATTTCCTTTCCGACGGTAGATCGGGGCTTCTCATCGACGCTGGAGTCAGCCAGCGGCGTTTGAAGAAGACTTTGATGGAGCACGGCTTAGGTGTGGATTCCTTTCAGGTAGTGCTTGTGACACATGATCATCTTGATCACATCAGACAGCTGGGTTCGTATTGCAAGCATCTGAAAAAGCCTGTATATGCGACCGCCGTGCTGCACGAGGCTCTTTCGCATCACACATTCACAAGGGACTACATCTCGGATTACCGTTGTGTCCTTCCGGATGAAGGTCCTGTCAGGATCAGACTGCGTGGGGATATTCCGGAAGAGGAACTCCCGTTGGTCAGTCATTTTGTGGTGCCGCACGACGCGACCCAGACCGTAGGTTATTTCATCGAGTGGTCAGGGGTAAGGTTCTTCCTGATGACCGATGCCGGCAGGGTGACTGACGAGGCTATTGAATATGCCCGGAAGGCCGACGCGGTTGTCTTCGAGTCGAACTACGATTCCGGAATGCTGATCGGGGGCCCTTACCCACACGAACTCAAGATGCGTATATGTCAAGGCAACGGTCACCTGAGCAACGATGAGTGCGCCTCGGCCATCCGCCGTTTCTGGCATCCCGGCCTCAAGAACATCTTTCTCTGCCATCTAAGTGAGAACAACAACACACCGTCTCTCGCCTTCGACTCCGCCGCCGATGCCCTTAGGTCGATTCGCCTTGACGGTCACCTCACCGCTAAGGAAATCACCAACCTCCAGACCCTTCCCCGCACCCGCGCCTCCCAGATGTTCACCTTGTGATAAACGGCTAAGCCTTCGAAAGACTAATACAGACTCTGGCAATATAATTCAGGAATATGCCTCTTGGTGTTCAGGGTGTGAATATATTTGCGCACCTAAGAAAGGAAGATGTTATTGAAGGCGGGATGCGTTTGGCTACTTGATTGATTTGTAATAGATAGGAGTACGGTTGTCTTCGCCGCGGAATATTCCGATGAGGTCGCGGAGAAGGAGGTCGGGGTGTACCACACCACTTTCCCAGAAATCGTTGCCACCCTTGGGGTTGAGGCGGTTGTTGTCGTTCCAGACCACGCTTGCGGAGGTGTCACTGGAGTTCGTGGCGCATCCTTCGGCATTGGAGTATCCTCTGGCCGAGGCGTTTCCCTGAATATCCATCAAGAAGTCGTCGAACAGGGGATTGACGGAAAGGAGTTGTTCCAGAGTCTGGCACCAACCGACATTCATCCAAAGATCCGCTTCCTTTGACAATGAATATGCCGTCTCGACCGAAATCTGGCCCGAGACTGAGCTTCCGGATTTGGCTCCGAGAATCTCCCCGCCGGCATCCTTGAACAGGGTGGTGAGATAACTTTCCTGTCCGGGAATGAACCATTGGTCCTTGTACGGGATGTTGACCAGAATCTTTCTTTGTTTGTGAGTCGTTCCTTTGGAATCCAGTTCATTATTTCTGTTCAGATTACTTTGAACTGAATCACGTAAGTTTATGTAGTTCTCCGAAACGATCTTAAGCACCGAGTCAGCCGCAGTCATATTCCCTGTCAACGCTCCAAAAAGGCGTATGTAGGCGGCTCTGGCCAGAGGGTGTCGCTCAAGATGCTCATTGACAATGAAAGTCTTTATTCCCAGCGACTCAAGTTTCGAGAAGAACTGCGACTTCACAGGGGAGACTGAATATGTCAGGAGCAGGTCCGGCTTCAGGGCCATTATCTTCTCGTAGTCAGGGCTTGCGTCATAACCGATGTCCACCACCGTTCCGTTGCTTAGGCCGGCTGTCACTGAAGAGTCGCAGACATATTCACCGCCCGACACCCCGACAATCACCGAGTCCGCCCCGACGGCATCCAGAAAACCGATGTAGGAAGTGCTCGTAACTATCAATCTGCCAAGAGGTTGGCTGATGGATATCGTGTCCCGGCTCCCGTCAAACGGCGAGATCGAGACCAATGAATATCCCCCATCAGCTTCCGGGATTATATTCATAAATTGCGGTTCGATAACGTCCTGCGGCAAGTCTCCGCTGACATTCCGCGCGCATCCGCAGACACTTGCGGCAAACGCGGTGGCCAAGAAAATATATTCGTAGAATCTCATATCATCGCAAATTTAATTGTTTTTTGCTATCTTCGAAGTCTGTTCGGTGGAAATCACTTGCTGGTGTCAAGATAATGCCGGATTTTATGAATATGCCGACTTGGCTTTTCTGACAAGATGATCGTGAGGGTAGGAAATGAAATTTGAAAATTTGTAATATTATGGGAAAATATAACTTTGACGAGATGACGATAAGGCGCGGCACGAACTGCGTCAAATGGGATGCGGAGAGTCCGGTCGGGCCGATTTCGGAGGATGTGATTCCGCTTTGGGTGGCGGATATGGACTTCAAGGTGGCTCCGGAGATCGTGAACGTGCTGAAAGATCGTGTGGATCAAGAGATTTTCGGCTACACCCACGTGCCGGATTCCTACTACGAGGCTGCCGTCAACTGGTGGGAGCGCCGCAGAGGGTGGCACACGGAGAAGGATTGGTACCTCTACATTGCAGGGGTGGTTCCGGCGATGTCGGTGGTTGTCAAGGCTTTGACGCAGTACGAGATTGTGGACGGCGAGGTGGTCGAGAAGCCGAACCGTGGACGTGGCCCTCACGGTGAATTGCCGAAGATGATTATCCAGAGTCCGGCGTACAACTGTTTCTTCTCCACCGCGAAGAACAATCTTTGTGAACTCTCAATCAACAAACTGATCTACGACACGGAAGGTGATCAGGCCACTTGGTACATTGATTTCGAGGATCTTGAGAGACGTGCCGCCGACCCGATGGCCAAGGTGCTGCTGTTCTGCAATCCTCACAACCCTTGCGGACGTGTCTGGCCTCGTGAGGACCTTGAGAGGGTAGCCGACATCTGCCGCAGAAACGGTGTGATCGTCATAAGCGACGAGATCCATTGCGAACTGGAAATGCCTGGCTATCACTTCACTCCGATGGCTTCTATCTCACAGGTAGCCCAGGACAATACCGTCACGATGAACTCTCCAAGCAAGTCGTTCAACATCGCCGGTTTGGGAATATCCAACATCATCACCAACAATCCTGACTGGAAGAAGATCATTGACAGGGTAATCAATATCAACGAGTTGTGTGAGGTGAATCCTTTCGGTGTGCTTGCGCTTCAGGCCGCCTACAACGAGGGTGAGCCGTGGCTCAAGGAGCTTAATGAATATCTTTACGGGAATTACCGCACGTTGCTGTCGTTCTTTGAGGAGAACCTTCCGGAGTTCCCTGTCAGCAAACTGGAAGGAACCTACCTTGTGTGGGTGGATGTCAGAGCTTTGGATATGTCCGCTAACGACATAGAGAACAGCCTCTTGCTCAATGAGAAGGTCTGGATCAACTCCGGCGTGATGTACGGCCTTGATGGCTTTATGCGCATCAACATCGCCTGCCCTCGTGCCCGTCTCCAGCAAGGCCTTGACCGCATCGCAACCGGCTTTCACCGCCTGATGAAATAAATGGTCGCTGAGCTTGTCGAAGCGATAAATATCAATTTGCCGTCTAAAAATAACCGCTGAAATGAGCCACCGAAAAAAGGCAAAAGTCAAATTTTGCACGTTACCAAAATTTGACTTTTGATTTTTCGGTGGCTATTGAGATTATGTACTTGGCATCTCCTGGCCATCACGACCAGCCCTATATTATTGGTTGCCATTGTTCATTGAGGTGTCGCTACTAAACTTAGCTACTGTGGTTCAGAGAAGTGTCACCACAAACCTTAGCCACCCGCGGCTATAAGCGGGAGGGACCCAGCCATAGGCTGGGAGGGACGGAGCGCGAAGCGCGGAGGGTTTGTGGTGACACTTCACTGAACCCTGGCCATCACGAAACGTCGTTCAGAAAATAATCTGAAAATCAATGATTTCGTTGTTGTCGAAAGTGCCGGTGATGTGAGAGCTTACATCGGGGCGGATTGTCAGCGGCTTGCGGGGTGCAAGTTCTATGGCGATGAGGTCGCCGGTGCGGATGTAGAGTAGCTTTGTGGCTTCAACGATGGCATCCTCGATCATATTCAACGATGGTTGGTCAAAAACAAAAAGGTCATGTTCGTTCCGGAACAGGCGGAAATGACCGTTTCTCTCCAATCTTTCTGGAGGAAACATTGGTGACGGGAGGAAGGAGGTGTGGTCGAGGCTGATGGCCTGGGCGTAGCCTTCCGGGGTGCCGTCAAGCATATTCTCCGGGTAGAGGAGGACTCCGAAACCGATTGAGTCATAGTACCTTGACGCGAATTTCCTCCCGACGCTGCGGCCTGGCTTCAGGATGCGGGCGAAAAGGACGGGGGAATATGTCAACTCGTCCACGAACTCTGGAGGGTAAAAGTCCTCGTTGTCTTTCTCCCACGTTGTGTCCGGGCGAACGGTGATGTGGCCGGATGATGTCTTTACTATTATATTCATAAATCAATTTCCCGCAGGAAATGCCGCATTCCGCCGACAGTTAAAAGAGTTTGCCGGAGAATTTGTCCTTCAGACCGGCTACTGCACTGTCAAACGCTTCACCCTCAAGTGGCTTGCTCATTTCGGCCTCTCTGGCTTTGGCGGCTTCCTTTTTCTCCTTGTCGAACTGCTCCTTCAGGCGTGCGAACTGTCGCTTGGTGTCCATCGTGAACTCACCGTTCTCGATCCAGGCGAAGTAGGCCGGCTCGGTCTCATATACCTCCCTGGCCGTGTGGCCCTTGTGCTTTCCGAAACTGATGGTCGGCTCGTCGTTCTTGCCGAGAATCAGTCTGCCGGCATAGTCAACGGTGCGTGGACGGCCGGCGACTCCGGCCAGGAACTCGACATCGTTCTTGAGCACCTGCTCGTGGTACTTTGTCGGAGTCTGGTACATATCCAGTTGGCCCTTAAGCACTTCATATGTAGCCATAGTGTCAGCCTCGGCTGAATGGGCGTTCTCGAAATCCTCTCCGCCGCAATAGAAACGGTATGCGGCCTTGAGGTTGCGTGGCTCCATATAATGGTAGATCGTCTGCACGTCGATCATCTGCTTGGAGTGCAGGTCGATGTCCGTAGCCTCAAGGGTTGCCTTGGCCTTGGCCTTGTTCTCAGGAGTGTTCCTTGGATCCGCAAGCCTGCGCATACAATAGGCACGTACCCTCTCAAGTTCCTCGGACAGCATCGGCAGGTCGAACTTTGTGGAATTATACCCTGCCAGATCACTGTCTCTCAGCCAATCCACGACTTCGGCCGCAATCTCGATGAATTTCTTCTCCTTTGCGACATCCTCATCCTTGATCCCGTTCACCTGACTGGCCTCGGGATTGATCGGATGCTGTTTGCGGAGAGTGTAGTCCCAAGGACAGACCCTCCAGGTCTTCACCTCGTGGTGGCCGTCGGGAAACACCTTGACAAAACTCAGTTCGACAATGCAGTCATTGACAATATTAAGCCCCGTGCTCTCAATGTCAAAGAAAAGCAGAGGCCTTTCAAGAGAAAGTTCCATAGCTTTGATTCTCCGAAGGTTAAACCATGATAGGCATCAGGATTCCGCAGATCTTTCCGCTCTCATCATCCTCTTCTGAAGGAATGATGAGGGCAGCCCTGCGCGCGTCGGCGAACTTCATCACGACTGTCTCGCAGCTCATGTTGGCGAGGATCTCCGTGAGGAATGTTGACTTGAATCCGATGGTCAGCTCGTCACCGCTGTAGTCGCAGTTGATCTTCTCGTAGGCTGCGATGGCGAAACCGAGATCCTGTGCGGTGATCTCCATCTGTCCCGGCTTGAGATCCAGCTTGATGTGGTTGGAAGCCTTGTTGGCGCAGACGGCCACACGCCTTACCGTGTTCAAGAACATCGCCCTGTCGATCTTCAGCACGCTGGAGTTGTTCTGAGGGATCACATCGCGGTACTTAGGGTACTTGCCGACAATCAGCCTGCACACCATGGTAGTCTTCCCGAAGGTGAAGAGGACGGTGCTGGAGTCGAACGCGATCTCAACAGTTCCGTCGTCTTTCCCGAGGATGGACTTCAGGACGGCGGCCGGCTTCTTGTGAAGAATGAACGAGCATTTCTCCGGGGTCTTCACTTCCTTGGCCGTGTAGCAGATGAGTTTGTGCGAGTCTGAGGCCACGAGAGTGGTGGATTCCGGTCCGAAATCAAAGAATATTCCGTTCATCGCGGGTCTGATCTCATCGTCGGCGGTCGCATAGATCGTGCTGTTGATGCCTTCGATCAGGCTCTCGGCCGGGAATTCAAGTTTCTCCGCGTCGTCGCTCGTCCCCTTGATCTCAGGATAGTCCTCGGCAGGGAAGAAAGGAAGCACGGAGTTACCGCTCGTCCACTTGCACTCGATTGAGCTGTCGCTGGCGGTGCAGATCGATACAGGCTGGTCAGGAAGTTCCTTGAGAAGGTCGATGATGTGCCTTGCGGGAACGGCGATCCTGCCTTCCTCTTCGGTGGTGTCCACTTCGATTTCAGTCCTGAGGGTGAGCTCCGAATCCGATGCGGTGACCTCAAGGATGTTGCCTTTGAGGTCAAACAGGAAGTTTTCCAGAATCGGAAGGGCGGACTTGGCCGGGATGGCCTTGGAGATGTCCATCAGTCCTTTCAGAAGCTCGGAGCTTGATACGTTGAGTTTCATATTCGTGTGTTTTTTAATTCATTGTTTTCCGGCCGCCGGAGGGTGGCCTCTGTAAAAGGCAAATATACGAATATTCCCTTAATATTATGGCATCATATTTGATTTTTTGCCTAAGGCTTCGGAAACACCATCCGGATGCTTGTGATTGAATATTGATAAATTTAATTAATATGTCAGAAATGAAAAAAGGTTTGTTAACAGTGGTGCTGTCAGTATTGTTCAGCGTGCTGGCGGCATACGGTGTCGTCAAGGCGGCCACCGTGAATGAGGGAGACAATGTGACAAGAACAGAGAACGGAACGGTCACAAAGACTGTCAATCTGGCACAGTCTGACTATCCGGATCTGACTTACGCCGCGGAGGCTGCGGTTGATGCTGTTGTTTATGTGGAGGTGACGGTGACTCAGCAATATCAGATGACGGATCCGTTCTTCCGTTTCTTCTTCGGGGATGAAGGCCCTCAGACAAGAGAGCAGCAGGGAAGCGGCTCTGGAGTGATCATCCGTCCTGACGGCTACATCGTGACCAACAACCACGTGGTCGCCAACGCGACGAAGGTACAGGTCACCCTGAATAACAACAAGGTATATGACGCCAAGGTCATCGGTACTGACCCGGCTACGGATGTCGCTTTGATAAAGATTGACGCTCAGGGACTTCCGACGCTTCCGTTCGGGGATTCCGACCAGTTGAGGCTCGGTGAGTGGGTTCTGGCTGTCGGCAGTCCTCTTGGCTACCAGCTCAGGTCAACCATCACGGCCGGCATTGTCAGCGCCAAGGGACGTTCGATGGCGCACGATCCTCGTGAGAGAAACAATGGCGGAATCCAGATCGAGTCCTTCATCCAGACCGACGCGGCTGTCAACCCTGGCAACTCAGGTGGAGCGTTGGTCAACAAGACCGGCGAACTGGTCGGCATCAACACCGCTATTGTTTCACAGACGGGAGCATATTCAGGATATTCCTTCGCAGTGCCGGTGAATATTGTGAAGAAGGTTGTAGAAGACTTGATTGACTTTGGGTCAGTGAAGAGAGCCGTTCTTGGAATCGCTATGTCTGATCTCAGCGAAGGTCTTGCCAAGAATCTGAAATATGATTCTGTCGATGATATGTTGAAAAAATTGAAACTTTCTTCTCCGGAAGGCGTATATATCAGAGAGGTTGCGAAAGGCAGCTCCGCTGACAAGGCCGGAATGAAGGAAGGGGATGTGATTGTGGCCATTGACGGAACCGATGTGAAGAGTGGCTCCGCAGTTCAGGTCAAGGTCAATACCTTCCACCCGGGTGACAAGGCTAAGGTCAAGATCATCCGTGACGGCAAGGAGAAGGAACTTGAGGTCACATTCCAGGGCATCAGCACCGAGAACGGTACTGTGGTCGGTGACGGAGAGATCGCTTTCTTCGGTACGACTCTGAAGGAGGCTTCCAAGGAGACTCTTGCGAAGTTCGGTCTGAAGAAAGGTGTCGAGGTCACATCCGTCGGAAGCGGCAAGATGCTTGAGGCAGGCGCTTCGGAAGGAATGGTCATCACCTACGTCAACGATCAGCCGGTCGGCACACCTCAGGATGTTTTGAACATCGCCAAGTCCGCAAAGAGGGCGGTTTATATCGAAGGTGTCACAGCCAACGGTAGAAAAGCCTTCTTCGGATTCAGTAAAGAGTAGTTGATGAAGGTTATAGGATAGTGTTTCCCTGACGGAAACGGCTCCGCGCCTTCCGTCAGGGAAATTTGTGTATTACAAGATATGAGGCAATTAAAGATTACAAAGTCAATCACCAACCGCGAGAGCGCGTCCCTGGACAAGTACCTCCAGGAGATCGGCCGCGAGGAGTTGGTGTCTCCGGAAGAGGAGGTAGAGCTTTCCCAGAGAATCCGCAAGGGTGACCAGAAAGCTTTGGAGAAACTCACAAGGGCCAACCTTAGATTTGTGGTTTCTGTTGCGAAGCAGTATCAGAATCAGGGGCTTAGCCTTCCGGATTTGATTAATGAGGGTAACCTCGGCCTGATCAAGGCCGCCGAGAAGTTCGATGAGACCAGAGGTTTCAAGTTCATTTCATACGCCGTGTGGTGGATCCGCCAGTCAATCCTTCAGGCTCTCGCCGAGCAGTCCAGGATCGTCAGGCTTCCGCTCAACCAGGTAGGATCCTTGAACAAGATCAACAAGGCCCTCTCACAGTTCGAGCAAAAGAACGAGAGAAGCCCTTCCAATGAGGAACTCTCCGAGATGATAGACATCCCGCAGGACAAGATCTCCGACACCCTCAGGGTGTCCGGAAGGCATGTGTCCGTGGATGCCCCGTTCGTAGAGGGCGAGGACAACAGCCTTCTGGATGTGATTCCTAACGACGACTCGCCGATGGCCGACAGAGGCCTTGTGAACGAGTCCCTCAGCACCGAGATCGAAAGGTCTCTCCAGATCCTGACGACCCGTGAGCGCGAGATCATCAAGTCGTTCTTCGGCATCGGCTGTCAGGAGATGACCCTTGAGGAGATCGGCGAGAGGCTTGACCTCACAAGAGAGAGAGTCCGCCAGATCAAGGAGAAGGCGATCCGCAAGCTAAAGAAACCATCCGCAAGCAAACTTCTTAAAACCTATCTCGGTTAATGACCCCGGAACTTTTTATCGCCTCTAAGGCTTCAGAAGCCATCAAGGCACTCTATAACGCCGACATCGAACCGTCGGCGCTTCAGGTCTCCGTCACAAGGAAGGAATTCACCGGAGACTTCACGCTCGTCGTCTTCCCGCTCCTGCGTCTGTCGCACTCCACTCCGGAGAACACGGGCAACGCCATCGGAGAATGGCTGAAGGCGAACGTACCGGAAATCTCTGAATATAACTGCGTCAAAGGTTTCCTTAACCTTCTGTTCTCCAATCTCTTCTGGAACGAACTTTTCGGAGAGATCGTTGCGGACAAGGACTTCGGTGACCTGCCGACGACCGGCAAGAACATCATGGTCGAGTTCTCGTCGCCGAACACCAACAAGCCTCTGCACCTCGGCCACATCAGGAACAACCTTCTGGGTGACTCGGTGTCAAGGCTTCTGAAGGCCAGCGGCAACAACGTGATCAAGACCACCCTTGTCAACGACAGGGGAGTGCACATCTGCAAGTCCATGCTTGCATGGCTGAAGGTCGGCAACGGCGCGACTCCGGAGTCCACGGGGATTAAGGGCGACCATCTTGTCGGGGATATGTACGTGGCTTTCAACGACATCTACAAGAAGGAAGTCGAGGATTTGATTGCCGGGGGAATGGACGAGGAGACCGCCAAGAAGGAGGCCCCTTGCCTCAAGGAAGCCCACGAGATGCTCCAAAAATGGGAGGCCGGCGACAAGGAGGTCCGCGACCTTTGGGCCAGGATGAACGGCTGGGTGCTCAAGGGCTTCGACGAGTCCTACAAGGCTCTCGGAATCACATTCGACAAGGTTTACTACGAGTCCCAGACCTATCTTCTTGGTAAGGAGTTGGTTCAGAAGGGACTGGATATGGGCGTGTTCGTGAAGGATCCGGACGGCTCCGTCTGGTGCGACCTCACGGCCGACGGACTTGACAGGAAACTGCTCATCCGTTCTGACGGAACGTCGGTTTACATCACCCAGGATCTGGGAACGGCCGAAAGGCGTTTCGCTGAATATCACCTTGACTCTCACGTCTATGTGGTCGGCAACGAGCAGAACTACCACTTCCAGGTGTTGAAACTGATCCTCAAGAAGTTGGGATTCGAATGGTCCGACAACATATTCCATCTTTCCTACGGAATGGTCGAGCTGCCTGAGGGCAAGATGAAGTCCCGCGAGGGAACAGTTGTGGATGCCGATGACCTCATCCAGAAGATGTACGAGGAGGCGAGAGCCACTTCCGACGAGTCCGGCAAGCTGGCCGACATGAGCGAGGAGGACAAGGCGAAGCTCTATCACATGATAGGTCTTGGTGCCCTTAAGTACTTCATCATCAAGGTGGATCCGAAGAAAACGATGCTCTTCAACCCGAAGGAGTCCATCGACTTCAACGGCAACACCGGCCCGTTCATCCAATATACCCACGCGCGAATCCGCTCCATCCTGCGCAAGGCCGCGGAGAAGGGCATTGAATATGCCGCCTCTCCTCTGCCGAAGGTTGAGCTCAGCGCCAAGGAGATCCGTTTGATAAAGTTGCTGAACGCCTTCCCGGCCAAGATAGCCGAAGGCGCGCAGGCATATTCACCGGCCGTCATCGCCAACTATGCCTACGACATCGCCAAGGAGTTCAACCAGTACTACCACGACACGCCGATCCTCAAGGAGGAGAACGAGGATGTGCTCAAGATGCGTCTGGTGCTGATCGACACGCTTTCCGCCGTCCTACGCAAGGCGATGGGCATCCTCGGAATCGAACTGCCTGAAAGAATGTAGGAATATTTCCGATGTCCGAAACGGATTATATGTTCCCGACCTCCAAAAAGGAGGTTGAAGCCTTAGGGTGGGACTACATCGACATCATCCTTTTCACGGGTGATGCCTTTGTGGACCACCCTTCTTTCGGCACGGCCTGCATAGCCCGCTGGCTTCAGCATTTCGGCTACCGGGTCGCTGTCGTTCCGCAGCCTAACTGGAGGGATGACCTCAGGGATTTTAAGAAGTTAGGCGCTCCGAGGCTCTATTTCGGAGTGAACGCCGGTGCTATGGATTCGATGGTGAACCATTACACTGCCGGCAAGCGTCTCCGTCACGATGACGCCTACACGCCGGAAGGCAAGGCCGGACAGAGGCCGGATTATGCGGTCAGTGTCTATACGAACATATTAAAAAAACTCTATCCCGATGTTCCGGTCATCATCGGGGGAGTCGAGGCTTCGCTCCGTCGGCTTACCCATTATGACTATTGGAAAGATGAACTTGTTCCGTCCATATTGCAGTGGTGCAAGGCTGACTATCTCTGTTACGGGATGGGGGAGAAGCCGATGATCGAGCTGACGAGAGCCATAGAGGCGCAGAGGAATATTCACGAAATCCATAGGATCCCGCAGATCGCTTTCCTTATGAGCGGAAAGTGGAAGGTCAAGGAGCCGTTGGTGCTTCATTCGTTCGAGGAGTGCAAGAAGGATAAGAAGGCGTTCGCCGAGAACTTTCATCTGATTGAGACTCACGCCAATATGATGCATCCTGCGACGATCGTCGAGCCTGTCGGGAATGGTTATGTGCAGATCAATCCGCCATATTCACCGTCCACTACCGAGGAGATGGATTCGTTCTGGGACCTGCCTTTCACCAAGTTGCCGCATCCGCGCTACAAGGGGAAGAGGATCCCGGCCTATGACATGATCAAGGATTCCATCATCACTCACCGAGGGTGCTTCGGAGGATGTAATTTCTGCACCATCGCCGCGCATCAGGGTAAGTTCATCCAGTCCCGTTCGCAGGAGTCCATAGTCGCTGAGGTTAAGAAATTGGCCAAGATGCCAGGCTTTGCGGGGAATATCTCCGATCTCGGGGCCCCTACGGCCAATATGTATATGATGCGTGGCAAGAACCCGGACCTTTGCGACAAATGCCGCAGGAAATCCTGTCTGTTTCCGGCTCCGTGTCCGAATATGAACCGCTCTCACAAACAGGTGCTTGAGTTGTACCGGAAGGTCGATGCCGTGCCGGGAATACGCCATTCCTACATCGGCAGCGGGATCCGTTACGATTTGTTCCTCGATGAGAAAGGCTTTGTGGACGAGACATCCAAGCCTTACCTCAAGACTTTGATTCTTGACCACACTTCCGGCCGAATGAAGGTGGCTCCGGAACATACCGAGGACAAGGTGCTCCAGTACATCGCCAAGCCGTCTTTCAAGCTCTTTGAGAGATTGCGCTATGAGTTCGACAAGATCTGCGCCCAGAACGGACGGCGCACCGGAATCGTTCCATATTTCATCTCCTCGCACCCAGGCTGCACGATGAAGGATATGGAGAACCTGTCCAAAAATCCTGCTTTGAAAGGAATATATATGGATCAGGTGCAGGATTTCACACCGACTCCGATGACCACCTCATCCGTGATGTACTACACCGGAATCGATCCTCGAACGATGAAGCCGGTCTTTGTGGAGCGTGATCCGGAGAAGAAGAAGAGGCAGAAATCATTTTTTTTCAGAAAATAGTTCGCGGATTGCTTCTCAATTCGGAAAAATGTCTTAATATTGCACCCGAAAACTTTATTTGGTTTATATGAGTATGGCACCAGATCAGAAGAAAAGACACGTGGTAAGCTACGAGAATATGTCCGAAGCGCTTGCCGCAGCGTTCAATGAGAAATATCCAAGAGGTTTCAGCGACTATCTCCCTGACCTTGTCAAGTATCCAAAACCTGACGGCACCAGTTTCTATGCTGTTACCGTCGAGACGGATGATTCCATCAACCTTGTGAAGATCAAGGTGAAAACCGATGATGCCGAGGCTCTTGAGAGATGGCTTGAGGGAGAGGAGGACGCCGAGAACGAGGATGTTGCAGGATCTTCAGCTGACGCTCCGGCCGACACCACCCTTCCGGATGACAACATCTCTCAATACGGCGGAGATGACGATTCCGCTGAATAGTCAGGAATATAGTTTATAACAATTCAAGGCCTGGATTCCAGTAGGATTTCAGGCCATTTCTGTATCCTTTCCCTTATCATCTCTTCCCATTCTCGCCAGGCGTGTTTCCCCATTAAAACCGCCCGTGGAGGATTTACACGTCCGCCACAAGCGTTTTTCACTATTAATCACGCTCGTAGCGTGCAAATCATTCTTCCACAGGCGCCCTTCGCCGTTAATCTTGCTTCTGGAGAACCGCTTTAGCGATACGTTTAATCATCCAAAGAGCTTTTTCAATATGTCGTACTCAATCCGCACTTTTCTTGAAATCCTTTTTGTGTCAAGTCTGTATTTCTTTTTGAGAACGATAGCCAATCGGCATCTATCATCTACTCCTAAATCTAAAATTGAATCAACCTTATATTCATCCTTTATGAGTTTCTTGATGATCATATTCACCTCCTCTTCGGACAGATTGACACTCTCTCCAAGGCCTTCCGAAATATTAACGTAAGCATCTATGTCCCTTATTATCCTGTGGCAATAGTTCCAAGATGACTTCAGAACTTTGTCAACCTTGCCTTTGACCACATATGATTCAGGAAGAATAAAGCCTAACTCCCTGTTAAAATAGTATCGGTCAGGAAGTTTGATCCTTGTCTTGAATGTGTCTCTGCAAAACTTATCGGTAAGATCCTTGATCTGGACTTTGTCAAACAATCTGTTTATCTCGCTGAAAACCAAATTCCCGGATCCCCAAAGATAGCCTGATGCTGTCAGGTTCGAGCAGGCCTTGAACGGATTCCTTGCGATATAGACAATCGTGTCGGCAAGTTGTCTTTCGTCCTCTACTCGTACAAGCTTGAATCCATAATTTTCGGGAAGAGGTTTATGACCATCTGCGACAAGTCTGGCATTGAGACGCTTTTTGACGTAAAAGAAGAAGTTGACAAGGTCGTTTCCAGTCGCCGACGCGAGAATATGTCCGTGATTGACCATCAGGTTGAAGATAAGGATTGATATTCTATGAATATATTGCCCGATCGCAATTATGTTCATTCCGTTTGCATATTCTTCCTCATCATTGAACAGTTGCCCGGTCTCAATAGCGTCGAACACCATATGGTAGTACCACTTGGGCAATGTTCGATACTCTTTCCAAAGTTCATTGCGTTGCTTCTTGTTCATACTTTTTTTCGTCTAAAATAACACTTTGTTCATTATCTAATATTCAGAAACATAAATATTTACATAAAGAAACATAAGTTTGTGTTTCTTTAGTGTCCACGACCTTAAAAATATTTGTTTTCATTATTGAGTATCATTGTTTTGCACGATATTTTCCACACAAGAGCGTATCGGCAAGTTTGTCGGATCAATAATGCTTCTTCTACGGGCGTATTTTTGTGGAAATTCCGCTTTCAGAGGGACAATTATCACTTCTCAAGCGTCTTTCGGTCCTCATCCCGCTTTTAGAGTGTGGAGTTTCTTCACAGTATGAATTTATCTGATTATGATTTATGTGTGGGGTGTTTTCGTTATTTTTGTGTCCGGAAAAATGTAATGATGTTGAATTATCTTCATAAGATATTGGAAAAAGCACTTCTTTTGGTGCTTGCCTTTGGCGTTGTCGCATGCTCGGAAGGCATTACAATCACTGATTTGAGGAATGGGGACCTGTTGTTCGTGGTCAATGGCCAAGGGAACAACATCACGGATGTGACGGACGGGGTGGATGGACTTGGAATCGATCATATCGCGGTTTTCTCAGACGGGAACGTCGTTGAGGCTATTCCGGAATATGGAGTTGTGGAAAACCCGTTGGACAGTTTTCTGGTCAGATTGAGTGATAGGGAGTCGGTGCTTGTGGGGAGGATTGAAGGGGTGGACGTTGAAGAGAGTGTGGCGAATGCGAGAAAGTTCCTCGGAAGGCCCTACGATGACATATTTATGCCGAGTGACAGCGCGATCTATTGTTCGGAACTCGTGCAGAAGTCGTTTGTTTTCAAAGACAGGTTAAAAGAACGTGACCATAATGTGAAAGGAATGGCGGTGGTGCGTGATGATGTGAAAGATATGAATCCGAAAGTAACAGGGAGTGGGGATAAGCATTTTGTTTTCGGCACGATTCCGATGTCCTTTCACGACAGCGCCGGAAGGGTGACTGAATTCTGGACAAAATTCTATGAGGTGCGTGGGTTGACGGTTCCTGAGGGAGAGCCCGGGACGAACCCCGGCCAGCTTTCCCGTGACTCTAATGTCAGGATTCTTGGTTATTTACAGTAATTTGGCTAGATTGTCGTAATACTGCTTGCTGACGGGAATATGCCCGACTCCGTCGCGGATGAACTCCGTGTAGATGACACCGTCCTTGTCTCTGCTCAGTACCTTGATGTGGCGAGGATTGACGTAATATGACCTGTGGCAGCGCACGAATCCGTGCTTGAGGGCGTCAGTCTCAAGGCTTTTCATCGAGTTCCTCAGCTGGTATGTCTTGACACGGTCGTTCTCCAGATAGTGGATGTTGATATAATTGGCTTCCGCGCTGACATAAAGCACGGCCGAAGGGTCTATCGTCAGTTTCAGCCTTTTGTGCTCATCGTAGAACTTTACCAGAGACTCCTCCGGAGCCTGCCCGGCGTTGGCCAGATCGTAGTTCTTGTTGGATATGATCCTCAGCAGAATGCAGAGCAGGTATGGATAGACCAGCGTCAGGCACACGACTTCAAAACAGTAGGAAAGTGCCGTGAAATATGGCATACCTCCGGCTTTCTTGTAGAACAGCGAGGTGTAGAGCGCGAAGAAGAACGACGTTACCAGCACTTCTCCGAAGCACCAGACCGCATAATGCCACCATCTGAAAGGAATATACTTGTAGAGGAACGAGAAAACAAGCCGTGTCAGGGCCAGTACACCGATCATAATGCAGGACAGCATCAGCAGATGGAATGTCCACGATTTTCCTCCGATGTCGTAAAAATCCGACAAAGAGAACGGATTATAGACAAAGCAAAACACGAAGAAGAACAGCGGCATCAGCACCGCGTATTTTACTTGGCTGGCGTAGCCTTTCGAGACCCTCAATGGTGTGTTCATAGCCTTAAAACTTGTCCCAATCCCGTCAAAACCGTCCCGTGATATGCCGGGACGAAATTCCCGAGTCTGGATTTTCGTCCCTAAAATACTGCAATTTTTCCGCCAAACAAGGGTTTTGTGACATTTTTCATACCTCTGAAAACACTTTCTTCGTCACAAGGAGCAAATACGGTACTTTTGCAGACGAGAAATCAAACACAATGATTATGGAACAGATCATAAACACTTTTGAATATTCCGTGGCTCCGGAGAACATAGACTATCAGGGTCAAGCCACCGTGCCTTCCATCTGTGGCAGCATCATCAACGCGATCGGACAGAACATCCGCAAGGAAGGCTGCGGAATCGATGTGATGAGAAAAGCGGGGCGTTCGTGGGTCCTGCTCCGCTCGGCTTTCGAGATAGATGACCGGCCAAGCCTTTACGACAACTATAACGTCAAGGTTTGGCCGGTGAAAGGCAAAGGTCTTACATATAACAGATGCGTCAAGTTGACGGACGCGGAAGGAGAGGAGATCGGCCGAGGGACAACTGAGTGGTGCGTGATCGACATACACACCAGAAAGCCGATTTTCCCTGAGCTCGGGCTTACGGACGTGGATATTCCTATTCCTTGCAAAAGTCCAAGGCGTATAATCGATTTCCTGCCGGATTTCATCAAGCACAAGGAGGTCGGTTACAGTGAGTGTGACTTCAACGGGCATCTGAACAACACCCATTACATAGAGATGTTCTATAACCTCCTGCCGGAGAGCGTGTTGTCAAGCGGGCTGTTCACCAGGATAGACATCAATTTCCGGCGTGAGGTTCATCGCGGCGATGATGTGTCGTTCGGAATCCGCAAGGCCAGTGACGAGGAGTACCTCTTTATGGCAAAAACGGGAGACGCGACACTTTGCCACGCCTCCCTGCAAGCCCTTTAGCGGTCACTTCGACAGGCTGAAATTAATTGACCCTCTGAACCGAAGCAGATCTTCCGATCGATTTAATCATCACACCAAGGTCCTTAGGAGCCTTGTAGTTGATGCTGGACACACCGGTCGCGTCCTCGATCATTATGGAACGGGTTACGTTCACACTGCAATTCGCCGTTCCGGATGTCTCAAGGATAGCGTTCTCGGTCTCGGCGTCCATAGCCTTTACCTTGGATACTCCTGAAGCGTCAACCTCCAGTGTGCCGACTTTCCCGTTCAGGTTGACCTCGCTTGTCCCGGATGCGTCAAGTTCGACTTTACCGAACTTCCCGTCAATGTTGGTCTTGGTGGCTCCACTGATGTCAACCTCAAGTTTGTCGGCGTTGATCTGGAAACTGGTTTTGGACGTTCCGGATAGATCGAGTTCAGCCTTTTCGGGAAAGTTTCCGGACAACTTGCAGGTGCACACTCCACTGATCTCAGCGTCCAACTTCCTTGCATTGACACTCAGTGATTTGATCTTGCTTGCCCCGCTGATGTCCAACGAAAGCTCCTCGTTCCCAAGATCAAAAGTGTCATCGCATTTTAAGCTTGTGATTCCTGACATATCCAACTTTCTTAGTTCCGGCATCGCGATTTCTGCCTTGCACGTCCAGTTTCCCAACTTTTTCTGAAGATTTGCCGGAATATTCTTGTTCCACCCGATCTTCAGAATACCGTGATTGACATACACTTGAAGATATTCCTGAAGCACGTTCGGCAGAGTGATCTCCACTTTGTACGAGTCTGATTTGACAAGGTTGACCTCGACTATCCCGCTTAATTCCAACCCGCTGAAATAATTGCAGTTGAACTTACAAGTGGTGTATTCCGCATCAACCTTTGAGGTTGTTGTCAGATACATTGATTCGGCCGGATACCCCACGGGGGCGGTAAAGCCGGTCGCGGTGAACATTGCGAGCGCGGCGGCTCCGATAAACATAAACTTTTTCATAACTCTTTTATTTTGTTGATTTTATCTAATCCATTAAGTAGCTCTCCATAGTATTCCTTCAGAATATGCGCCTTGGTCTTGTCGTCAAGCTCATCCGGCAGCTGGTCAATCATCGCCACATTCTCATTGGTGATGCTTCCCACCGTCGTCTCCCACCTCTCATCCAGATCCTTTGTGAATATCTCTTCGTACATCACCGCGATTTTCTCTGAATATGCCATATACACCGCGACAGGGTCATCAGCCACTCCGGCGAACCAATCAACCTCACCTTCTGCCGGGCGGTCTATGAATATCACAGCGGCCACAACGGCTGCCGCCACGGCTGTAATCGCACTGAATATGCCCGTGAACAGCCTCTTCCGATGGCAGGTCTTGCGTCTGGAGTCCAGCATCGCGTACAGTCTTGCCTCGAACCGGGCCTCGTGTCCGGCCGGCAGTTCCTGATCATTCAGGATCTCCGGATTATTGTCGATATATTCTTTAAAGTCTGTCATATTCATATTTCTTTAATTTTTCGGCCAGTTTCACCCTGCCTCTTGAGTACTGCGTCCTGATAGTGCCTTCCCGTTCTCCTGTCAGATTGGCGATCTCCTCGTAGTCAAGGCCTTCCAGAAGCACAAGATTCAAAACCAGCCTGTAGTTGTCCGGCAATTCCTCTATGGCCTTGCGTACTTGGGCGACGGCGGCCATAGTCCCGGGAAGCTCGAACGGAGTGTCGCTGTCATATTCAGAAGCGTCGGCGGCATATTCATCAAGGAAGAGCCTCTCGCGCTTTTTCCGTCTGACTGCGTCGATGGATTTCCTGATGCAGGTGCGGCTGAGCCACATCGCCACTTGCGCCTGATCTTTGGGAGCGATGTCGGATGAGATGAACTTGAGGATGGTGTCCTGCATAATCTCCTCGGCCTCGCCGCTGTCGCGGACTATTCGCAGGCTGGTGTTGTATAGCCTCCGGGCGTGCTCCTTGTAGAATGTTATGGACTCTTCTCTTGTCATCGTTTCTTTTTCGTTTCACAATATAAACGAATATTTCCGTTGATTGTTACAGAAAATTTCAAAAAAAGCCCGGAGTCTCTCGACCGCGGGCCTTTTTCATTTCATTTGGCTTAAAAGATTCTTGTTTTGTGACGATAATCACTATCCGACCGCAAAGTTACCGCCAGACGCCTTCTCTCACAATACCAACATGTAGGTAAACTGTCTTGTCCCTATCGTGAATCGTAGGTACCGGACTTGGAAGTCAATATTATTTTGTAAATTTGTTGTTTTGAAAACGTAAGCAAGCATGAACTTCAGTGGAATAATCGTCGGTGCGGCGACCTTTCTTATAATAGGGATATGTCATCCTATTGTCATCAAAATGGAATATCATTGGGGCAAGGGCAGCTGGTGGATCCTGCTCGTGGCAGGACTGGCCTTTTCCGCCGCTTCGATATTCGTGAATCATGAAGTCGCGTCCACAGTTCTTGGCGCCGCCGCCTTTTCCTGCTTCTGGGGCATCCTGGAGGTTTTCGAGCAGGAAAAACGCGTGTTGAAGGGGTGGTTCCCTGAGAATCCGGCCCGCCATGATTACTATGAGAGGATCCGCAAGTCAGGTCACTGAGCCTGTCGAAGTGACAAATCAATCCAACAAGTAAAAACAAATTTAAGAATATTATGAATTTCAAACCATTGCCATTACTGGCGATTGCCGCTCTCCTGTCTGGAGTGACAGAAGCGTCGGCTCAGAAGAAAGAGATGGACCACAGTGTCTATGATTCGTGGCAGAGCGTTTCGGACATCCAGAAAAGTGATGACGGCAACGTTCTGGTCTGGTGCGTCAACCCTCAGGAAGGGGACGGAACCCTTTATGTCAGGAATATGACCCCGGGGCGGAAAGGCAAGCCGGAATGCCGTGAGATCAGCATACCTCGTGGATCGCAGCCGTCCCTTGACCCTAAGGGCAAGTGGCTTTACCTGCGCGTCAAGCCTCAGTTCGCCAAGACACGTCAGGAAAAGATCGACAAGAAGAAGGCCGCGGATATGACGAAGGACACACTCGCCGCCGTTGATCTCACGACTATGACCGTCAAGAAATACGGCCGTGTGGATTCCTACACCACAGGCGCCCTGGCCAAGCCTTACGTTGCCTATAAGTCCACCTGGAAGCACTACAAGGACACTTCGGACAAGAAGGGCACAGACAAGTCCGGGCTCATCATCCTTAACCCGGCCACAGACAGGAAGGACACTCTCAAGTACATCGATGCCTATTCGTTCAACCAGGACGGCACCGTGCTTCTGATGACCTCGAAGAAGGACAAGAAAGATTCGCTTTCCGTCACGGCTGTGATGATCGCGCACGCTCCTGCTTGTCTTGACACTTTGGCCAAAGGGGCTGAGTCCTACAGCCGCCTGACTCTGAACGACGCTGAGGACCAGCTGGTTTTCCTCGGTTCCAAGGACAAGAGCAAGAACCGCAACAAGTGCCAGGCCCTCTACCTGACAAGCATTCAAGCGATCAAGACAGGAAAGACGGTTCGACAGGCTCACCGACCGATTGTGGAGGCTACAGACAGCACGACCGTCATCAGCAAGGACGGCAGATGGGCATATTCAACAAAAGAGATCATCGCCGAGGGAACGAAGGTTGAAGGCACCCCGGGTTGGACTCTTAACGAGAACACAGAGTTTTACTTTACACCTGACGGGAAACGTCTCTTCCTCGGAATCGGCGCGATCCGTCCTCCTAAGGACACCACGATCGTGGACTTCGAGACCGCGCAGCTGGACATCTGGAACTGGGACGCGGTCTATACTCCTCCGCAGCAGAGGCTTAATGTGAACAAGACTCTCAAGAAGACATATTCAGCCACCATCGATCTCGCCGAGCCGGGAAGGATCGTGCCGTTGACCACCTCTAAGTTCGCCGGCATCCGCCTGATGAACGGTGGACTCTCCGAATGGGTGCTTGCCAGCGATAACGCTAAGTATGCCCGCACCACTGTCTGGGACTATAACAACCGTTACGACTTCACCCTTGTGAATGTCAAGGACGGTTCCAGGAAGGTTGTCGCGGAGGGGCTTGACGTCGGACGTTTCGACATGTCGCCGAGCGGGAAGTACCTTGTCTGGTTCGATAACGATGAGATGAACTGGTTCACCTACAATACCCAGACCGGTGAGAAGGTCAACCTTACCGCCCGGACCGGAGTTCCGTTCTACGATGAGGAGGACGATCATCCGACCGCCGCGCCGGCGCACGAGTTCTCCCCGAAATGGTACAAGGACGAGGACGCCGTGCTGATCATCGACCGCTACGACATCTGGAAGTTCTCTCCGGACGGCAAGACAGCCGTCAATCTCACAGGGGGAGTGGGCCGTCAGACCCACAACCGCTTCAAGATCATGGATCCGAAACCGGACACCAGGAAGCCTAACGCACGCCGTTGCGGAGTGGCCAGGCCGCTCGATCCTAAGCAGACTGTCTATCTCAGTGTGTTCAACGAGGAAAGCCAGGAGAATGGATTCGGACGTGTTAACCTTGCCAAGCCGGCAAAGACTCTTGAGTATTTCACTGACACAGTCAGCTTCAAGTATGTAGCCGGAACCATGACCACTGACAGGCTTTTCTATCAGAAGGGCAACTTCCGCAACTGCTATGACCTTTATTATACTGACGACAATTTCAAGACATCCACAAAGGTCTCTGCAATCAACCCTCAGATGGCGGACTACCGTTGGGGCCGCGCCGAGCTTTTCCACTGGAACGCCTACGACGGCACACCGCTCAAGGGCCTTGTCTTCGTTCCTGACGGAGTGAAGGAAGGCGAGAAGCTTCCTGTGATGATCTATTTCTACGAGAAGAACGCCAACAATCTCTACTCGTTCTGGACACCTGCCCCTTCACGCTCGATCGTGAATATTCCGTTCTACACATCAAGGGGGTACATCGTGTTCGTTCCGGACATAGTATATAAGGTAGGACACCCTGGCGAGAGCGCCTACAACTGCATCTGCGCCGGAGCCGAGGCCCTTTGCGAGAAATATTCCATCGCCGACAAGAGCAGGATGGCGATCCAGGGCCAGAGCTGGGGCGGCTACCAGACAGCCTGGCTCATAACACGTACGAATATGTTCGCCGCCGCCGGTTCCGGAGCACCGGTCGGGAATATGACATCGGCCTACGGTGGCATCCGTTGGGGCTCGGGCATCACCCGCGCCGGACAGTATGAGCACGGTCAGAGCAGGATCGGCAAGAGTATGTGGGAGCCGGGCGCACTCGACCTCTACATCGAGAACTCTCCTGTGTTCCACGTCGATAAGGTGCAGACTCCTGTCCTCATCATGCACAACGACGCGGACGGCGCTGTTCCGTGGTACCAGGGCATCGAGTTCTTCTCGGATCTCCGCAGGCTCGACAAGCCGGCATGGCTGCTCCAGTACAACAAGGAAGCCCACAACCTCGTCCAGAGACGCAACTGCAAGGACTTGTCCATCAGGCTTCAGCAGTTCTTCGACTACTACCTGAAAGGTGCTCCGATGCCAGCCTGGATGAAGACCGGTGTCCCTTATGAGGATAAAGGTGAATATTTCGGCTTCGAGAATGCGGAATAGGATATGACAAAACTAGCGATTTTCGACCTTGACGGCACGTTGCTGAACACCGTCGAGGATCTGGGCAACGCCACCAACTACGCCTTGACGCAGTGTGGCTTCCCAATCCACCCGACGGACGCATATTACCAGATGGTAGGCCGCGGAATCTACAACCTCTTCCGCGCCGCCATTCCTTCTGAATATGCCACTGAAGACAACGTACAGAGGATGGCATCATATTTCATTCCCTATTACGACACTCACAAATGCGATTGCACCAGACCCTATGACGGCATCCCCGAAATGTTGAAGACAATAACTGACAGGGGAGTGCGCCTCGCTGTCGCCTCCAACAAGTATCAGGACGGCGCGGAGAAACTCGTCAGTCACTTTTTCGGTGAATATGACTTCGTGAAGATTCTCGGCCAACGCGACGGCCAACCGATCAAACCCGATCCCGCGATTGTGGATCAGATTCTGGCTGATGTTCCAAAGGTCGCGAAAGAGCAGGTTGTCTATGTCGGAGACTCGAATGTGGACATGCAGACCGGAGCGAACGCCGGGGTCAGGACTGTGGGTGTGAGCTGGGGTTTCAGAACCCGTGAGGAACTCGCAGCCTACTCTCCTTCCGCCATAGTTGACACCCCGGAGGAACTCTCCCGTGTGATCCTCGGAGCCTGACTGGTTCATTTTGGTCCATTTACACCGGTGAAATTGGACAGTATTTGATCGTATAGATTAATAATTCATTGATTATCAATCTATTAGGTGATAATGGGGGGGGGGGTAGAGGCATCGCCTGCGAGGGAATAGAATACTTATAATACTTATTCAGTATGTTGTTTTTTATTCGGGGAAGTGTTATATTTGAGCTTCATAAGCAGGTTACGAATGACACTCTTGGATTGGAGTTCTTCGAGATCAGGTATGAAGATGCTGACAACCGTAGGGCTAACCCTTGCTCATAGGCTGAGGGGATAATTTTCGTATTCATAATGTAACTGCTTATGCATCTTGTTTTTAACCAATGACACAATTGGCTTTTGATGGGTCTAATCCATTAGATGACATCAGACTTGCGTATAGTTCGATTCCTAATTGGTATGCGCTTCGCATTTTTTACAATCGGATTGAACAGCTGAGACAAACCTTGGACGTTGCCGCGATCCGCTATTTCTACCCTCATCATTTGGTGGAGAAATGTTCGGATGGTGGTCTTGATTATGTTCAGGAGCCAATTATCAAGTCGTTGATTTTCATAAGATCAACTTGTGAGAGTCTGGACATGATCCGACTGAAACATGTAGGCAGCGTGTCTCCGTATTTTGACCATCGGACCCGAAAGCCATTGATCATTCCGGATGAACAAATGGAACCGTTCATAAAGCTCTGCGACATTAAGGACTCGGGTCTTGAGTATCTGGGAGAGGATGGCCCGCAGTTCCACAAAGGTGACCGCGTGAGAGTCATTGACGGCATATTCAAAGGTTATGAGGGTCACATCAAGCGCATCAAACACGACAGGCGCCTTATAGTTACCATTGAGGGTGTTGCCGCTTTCGCAACCAAATTCATTCCTCCCGCTTTTTTGGAGAAAGTGGAGACAGATAAGTAATAGTCGAATTATAATCTTTCATAAGAATAAGAATATGAATATGAAAAGAATATCACTACTGTTATGGCTTCTGGCCATAGGCATTTTGGCAGTTCCATCCTGTTCTACGCCGAAGGAGATCAGTTACTTCCAGGACCTCGAGTCGGTGGAGGGCCAGCGGATCGGTGGCGCGAAGGGGATCACGGTGCGCCCGAAGGACAAGATCTCGATCATCGTGAACTGCAAGAGTCCCGAGCTGACAGCCCTTTTCAACCTGCCGTACGTGACGCAGCGTCTCGGTGAGAACACCCGCAGCACCATCACTTCCGGTTACAGTCAGGGCTACATCTCTGGTTACACGGTGGACGACCGGGGCTGCATCGACTTCCCTGTCCTCGGCGAGGTGGCCGTGGCGGGGCTGACGCGTGATGAGATCGCCTCCGTGATCAAGAAGGAGCTCAATGAGCAGGGGCAGGCGACGGACGCCGTGGTGACCGTTGACTTCATGAACCTGTACTATCAGGTGCTTGGCGAGGTTGAGAAGCCGGGGCGCTACGCCATCGACAAGGATGCCGTGACGATTCTCGACGCCATCGGAACCGCCGGTGACTTGACCATCTACGGAAAGCGCGAGAACGTGAAGGTGCTGCGCAACGAGAACGGCAAGATGCTGACCTACGAGGTGAACCTCTGCTCAGCCGCCGACCTGATAGCCTCGCCGGCCTACTACATCCGCCAGAACGACGTGATCTACGTCGATCCGAACGACGTGCGGGCAAGGCAGTCCACGGTGAACGGCAACAATGTCCGCTCCACCTCGTTCTGGATCTCGCTGACTTCGCTCGCGGCGTCCATCACCAACACGATCGTGATCATCGCCACGAGGAGCGGGTCGGGGAAGTGATCCGCCTTGGAACCTTGTGAAGAAACACTATAACATCAAAGCGATTCAAAACAATGGAGAACAACATCAACACGGATAACAATACCCGGCAGCAGGAGGAGACCGTGCAGATCGGCCAGCTTGTGCGCCGCTGCCTGTCCAGATGGTACTGGTTCGCCCTGAGCCTGGCGGTCTGCCTGGCTTTAGGTGTCCTGTACATCCTCAGGTCAACCCCTACGTACAACACCTCCGCTGACATCCAGATCAAGTCAAACACCAAGGGCGCGTCCATGCCGGGGGACGTCGGCGAGTTCGGCAACATGGGCCTCTTCGCCGTCAAGTCAAACGTCAACAACGAGCTGCACGCCTTCGGATCCCCGGACATCATGAGCGAGGTGGTGGCCAGGCTTCGCCTGTACATGAGCTACACGGTGGACGGCACCTTCCACAGGAACGTGCTCTACGGCACGTCGCTGCCGATCTCCGCCGACCTGCTCGATGTGGATGAGAACGTGGGAGCCGGATTCACCGTCAGCGAGAACGGCGGGAAAGTCACCCTGAACGACTTCATCCATAAGAACGAGAAGGTCGGCGGCAAGCCGGTCGTGGGACACTACGGCGACACGCTCCAGACTCCTGTCGGAAGGATCATCGTTCAGAAGACGAAGGACTACTCCGGGGAGGCGATGAAAAAGCCGGTCAACGTCAGAAAGTCGGGCCAGCGCGGCGTGACACAGTCTTACCTGAACAGACTCCAGGTGAACCTCGCCGACAAGAACGCCGACGTCATCTCGCTCTCTATCAAGGACGTGTCCACCCAGCGTGCCCAGGACATCCTGAACACCCTGATCGCCGTCTATAACGAGAACTGGGTGCGTGACAAGAACCAGATAGCGAACTCCACTTCTGTGTTCATCAACGACCGTCTCAGGGTGATCGAGGGCGAGCTGGCGGGCGTGGACTCCGACATCTCCGCCTACAAGTCGGAGAACATGATCCCTGACGTGGGTGCCGCAGCGACGATGTACATGCAACAGAGCACGGTGCTGAACCAGCAGCTCCAGGACGTGAGCAACCAGCTCTACATGGCGCGCTACATCAAGGACTACATCGGCAAGGAGGACAACCGCAACCAGCCGCTTCCCGCCAACATGGGATTGAGCAGCCAGACGATCGAGAACGGCATCTCCGAGTACAACTCCAAGATCCTGCAGAGGAACAACCTTGTGGCGAACTCCGGCGAGGAGAACGTGCTCGTGAAGGATCTCGACCAGGCTCTGGCCTCGATGAGGGGGTCGATCTCCCGGTCCATAGACAACGAGATCCTTGCCCTCAACACGAAATACGAGAATCTCAAGGGCACCGCCCGCCAGAACACCGCGCGCATCGCCGCGAATCCTAACCAGGCGAAGCAGCTCCTCTCGGTCGAGCGTCAGCAGACCGTGAAGCAGGCTCTGTACCTCTTCCTCCTGCAGAAACGCGAGGAGAACGAGCTCTCGCAGGCGTTCACCGCCTACAACACAAGGATCATCAAGCATCCTATTTCAGGAATATTCCCGGTCTCCCCGCAGTCCATGAAGATCATGATGATGGCGTTTCTCCTGGGTCTGATGATTCCTGCCGGGATTATCTATCTGCTGATGGCGACCGACACGAAGGTGCGCTCCCGCCGCGACCTCAAGGGAGTCTCCGTGCCTTTCGCCGGCGAGATTCCGCTCTCTGCCGAGACTGCCACCAAGGCGTTCGGAAAGCGGAAAACCCTCAGTGGAGCCGATTCCATCGTGGTCCGTCACGGCAACCGCAATGTGGTCAACGAGGCGTTCAGGGTGCTGCGTACCAACTTTGAGTTCATGATGCGCGAACCTGGAAGCAAGGTCATCGCCGTCACGTCATTCAACACAGGGGCAGGCAAGTCATTTGTGTCGTCCAACCTGGCCGTCTGCTTTGCCATCAAGGGTAAGCGTGTGTTGGTCATCGACGGTGATCTGCGTCACGCCACGCTCTCCGAGCTTGTCGGCTCGCCGAAGCCTGGCTTTAGCGACTATCTCGCCGGGATCGTCGCCGATGTGCACGATGTGATTGTCCGTTCGAAGGACGCGATGACGGTACCTGACACTCTTCCGGCGGGATCCATCCCTCCGAACCCGGTTGAGCTGCTCGCCGACAGGCGCCTCGCCGATGCGATCGCCGTCCTCAGGAATGAGTACGATGTGATCATCATCGACTGCCCGCCGGTGGAGATCGTCACCGACGCGCGCGTCATCAACGACTATGTGGACAGGACGCTCTTTGTCGTCAGGGCCGGGCAGTTCGACAAGGCCATGCTCCCGGACCTGGACGCGCTCTACCGCGACGGGGAGTACAGGGGACTCTGCTGCGTCCTCAACGGGACCGCATCCTCCGACGGCTACTACGGGAACTACGGCACCTATGGCCATTACGGTTACTACGGCCACAATGGCGGCTCCTACTACAGCTCCGACAACAAAGCCAGGTAAATCCGCCTGCTGACTCCGCCGGCACGCCGGTTCCTCCGGCGCGCCGGCAAAACCATAACCCAAAAAACATATCTTATGCGAAATCTGAAAGAGTTGAGGATCGCCGTGGCCGGTACTGGCTACGTCGGCCTCTCCATATCCACCCTGCTGTCCCAGCGCCACAAGGTGACTGCCGTTGATGTGATCGCCGACAAGGTCGATAGGATAAACCGTCGCGAGTCCCCGATCCAGGACGAGTACATCGAGAGGTTTCTCCGCGAGAAGCCACTCGACCTCACCGCCACGCTTGACGGTGAGGCCGCCTACAGGGACGCGGATTTCGTGGTGATCGCCGCTCCCACTAACTACGACCCGAAGAAGAACTTCTTCGACACGTCGCACGTGGAGGAGGTGATCGACCTCGTGCTGAAGGTTAATCCCGATGCAGTGATGGTCATCAAGTCCACCGTCCCTGTGGGCTACACCGCCTCTGTGCGGGAAAGGTTCTCGTACAGGGAACGCCTCGCCGACGGCACGATGAGGGTGGTGGTGCCAAACATCATATTCGCTCCTGAGTTCCTGCGTGAGTCCAAGGCGCTCTATGACAACCTCTATCCGAGCCGCATCATCGTCGGCTACGAAAGGGGAGACTCCGCTCTCGAAGAGGCTGCCGGCACTTTTGCCGCACTCATCAAGGAAGGCTCTCTGAAAGAGGATGTTCCGGTGCTGTTCATGGGTTCCACGGAGGCGGAGGCGGTGAAGCTATTCGCCAACACCTACCTTGCCCTCCGTGTCAGCTATTTCAACGAGCTGGACACCTATGCGGAGATGAAGGGACTCGACACGAGGTCCATCATCGACGGCGTGTGTCTGGATCCTCGCATCGGCTCGCACTACAACAATCCGTCCTTCGGCTACGGCGGCTATTGCCTCCCGAAGGACACCAAACAGCTGTTGGCGAACTACGCCGACGTGCCGGAGAACCTTATCCAGGCCATTGTGGAGTCCAACCGCACCAGGAAGGACTTCATCGCCGACCAGGTGCTCCAGAGGGCCGGCTATTATTCCGAGAACAGCCAGTACGACAGCGCCCGCGAGAAGAAATGCGTGATCGGGGTTTACCGTCTCACGATGAAGTCCAACAGCGACAATTTCCGCCAGAGCGCCATCCAGGGCATCATGAAGAGGATCAAGGCCAAGGGCGCCGAGGTCATTGTCTACGAGCCTACGCTGGAGGACGGCACGTCCTTCTTCGGCAGCAAGGTGGTCAACGACATCGCCGAGTTCAAGTGCCGCGCCGACTCCATCATCGCCAACCGCTACGACCGCGCCCTGGACGATGTCCGGGCCAAGGTCTATACCCGCGACCTCTTTGAGAGAGACTAACCGCCTACTTCACCGTAATACCTATTAATCAAAATTATTTTCCATAATGCTGTCGATCCGCAAGATAGTTGACTCGTACTTCTCGAAGCGCACGTTCCCGTACTGGTGCGTGCTGCTTCTGGACAGTGCCATTCTGTTTTTGTCCGGAGTGTTCGTCTACTGGTGCTTCAACCGTGGCACCGCCCTTCAGCTGAACTTCTGGCCGTTGACCCACCTGATGCTGCTGTGCGTCGGCGTCCACTTCATATTCTTTGCCATCTTCCGGACATATTCGGAAATCATCCGCTACTCATCGTTCAACGACCTCATCCGTGTGGCGCAGGCGATGGGATGCTCCGCATTGGCGGTGATAGCCGTCCATTTCTTCACGAACAGCTGCCCGTCTCGGGTGTTCGCCCACGTCCAGGTGCGGCAAATCCTGATTGCGGAAGCCATCGCGACCGGTTTGATGTGGCTGCTTCGCGTTTCTATCAAATGGGTCTATGACACCTATTTCCGGACGGAGGCTGCGAAGAATGTCTTCATCTATGGCATCCGCGACGGCGGCATTGGACTCGCGAAGGCGATCCGCAGCGAGAAACCGATGCACTACCGTCTCCGAGGCTTCATCTCCCACGATCCGGCGCTTGGAGCAAACGGCACGCGCCTGATGGGCGAGCCGGTCTACGAGGTTAACGCCAGTCTGCCGGATCTGATCCGCCGCGAGGGGATCGCCGCCGTGCTGGTCGCTCCGGGCAGGATCGACAGGTTCCGCAACGACACGGCTCTTCAGGACTACATCCTGCAAAGCGGCGCAAGAATATTCTCGGCCAACAATGTCGTTGACACCGAGCATGATGCGATCAAGGGAGCGCCGACCTTGAAGGAGGTCAGCATCGAGGATCTTTTGCCTCGTGACGAGATCTGCGTCGACCTGGAATCCGTGGCCGAGTCCCTCCGTGGGAAGCGCGTCCTGATCACCGGTTCCGCCGGAAGCATCGGCAGCGAGATAGTGCGCCAGGTCGCGTCGTTCGCACCTTCGAAGATGATGCTGATCGACTCCGCGGAGACTCCGCAGCACGACATCCGCCGGATGATGGCGCATGACTTCCCGTCTGTGCCATGCGCCACCGTGGTGACGTCGATCACCAAGGCTGACAGGATGGAGAACATATTCAAAACGTTCCTTCCTGAATATGTCTTCCACGCCGCGGCGTACAAGCACGTTCCGATGATTGAGGACAACCCTTGCGAGAGCATCCAGAACAACGTCCTCGGCACGAAGATCCTGGCCGACCTTTCGGTCAAATACGGCGTTCGCCGCTTCGTGATGGTGTCCACCGACAAGGCGGTGAACCCGACGAACGTGATGGGATGCAGCAAACGAATATGCGAGGTCTACGTGCAGAGCCTCAACAAGGCGGAGCGTGACGGCGTGGTGAAGGGGCAGACCCAGTTCATCACCACCCGCTTCGGCAACGTCTTAGGCTCCAACGGCTCCGTGATTCCGATTTTCGAGCGCCAGATCAAGGCCGGCGGCCCGGTGACGGTGACGGACCCCAACATCATAAGGTACTTTATGCTGATTCCCGAGGCCTGCGAGCTGGTCCTTGAGGCCGGCACGAAGGGCGAGGGCGGCGAGATCTTCGTCTTCGACATGGGCAAGCCGGTGCGCATCGCCGACCTGGCGCGTCGCATGATCGAGCTGAGCGGGGCGAAGGGCGTGGAGATCAAGTACACCGGCCTGAGGGACGGGGAGAAGCTCTACGAGGAGGTCCTGAGCGAGTCGGAGGCGACGAAGCCGTCGTTCCACGAAAAGATCCGCATCGCCTGTGTCCGTGAATATGACTGGTCCGATGTGAGCCGCGAGATAGACGCCCTGATCGCCCAGTCCCACACCTACGACGACATGGCCGTGGTAGCCTCCATGAAGCGCCTGGTCCCCGAGTACATCTCCAACCACTCCAAGTACACCGTCCTTGACCACAAGGCGTGAGTTTGGCTCTGTGTGCCATGGATATTGTTTCAATAAGCAATTTGGAATTGTATTAAAAAACATTACGACTTTGAAATGATATTTTAAACCATTAAGTATACTTTAGTGTTTTTTCTTATATTTGCAAAGTAAACTTTGCTCTTATGGATAAACAGATTATAAAAAAACTAATAATAGAGAAGCAAAAGGCCATTCCGGAATTCTTTATTATTCGAAGGGAAATCCAGTTTGATACTCATGCAAACTATGTGCTTGTCGGTTTAAGGCGTGCTGGAAAATCCTTTATGATGTATCAGGATGCCCAGAATATGATGAAGAGTCCAGGGCTGACACAAGAAAACATACTCTACATAAATTTCGAGGATGAAAGGTTGTCAGATATTTCTTCAGACAGTTTGGGAGAAATATTGGATGCCTATTTCGAGTTATATCCAGAAAAAAAGCCACTGATATACCTTGATGAAATACAGGTTGTTTACGGGTGGGAAAAATTTGCAAGAAGACTTGCAGATTCTAAGTATAGAGTTATGATTACTGGCAGCAATGCCAAGATGCTCAGCAGTGAAATAGCGACTACACTTGGTGGCAGATATATTCCAAAGGAAGTTTTTCCATTTTCTTTTAGAGAGTATCTAGAGTACAAAGGCATAGAATTGGACAGAAATTGGATATATGACCAAGGTGCTTGCTCTCAGATATCAAATACTTTCGATCATTATTTCACTAATGGCGGCCTTGCAGAATCTTTCAATCTTGAAGATAAGAGGGAGTATCTGAATTCATTATGTCAGAAGATACTGCTTGGCGATATAGTGGAGCGGAATAAAGTGCGCAATGCACGTGCTTTTCGTCTTCTCACAAGAAAATTGGCAGACAGTGTGATGCAACCGTCATCCCTCAGCAGGTTAAAACATATTATTGATTCCAGCGGAGATAGCATAAGCCTGCCTATATTGAAAGATTATTTGGAGTATTTGGAAGAGTCCTACCTGTTTTTCTCTATCCCGAATATGAGTTCATCCATATCGGAGCAGTCCACAATCCGGAAAAGATACATTGTGGATAATGGATTGCTTAACTTGTTTCTTTTCAGTGGAGAAACGAAGTTGTTGGAGAATATAGTAGCATGTAAATTAATCAGAAAATACAGAAACACCCCCGAAGAAACGCAGGTTTACTATTATAATAAAAACGTAGAGATAGATTTTTGTATTCCGTCTGCCAAAATGGCAATACAAGTATCTTACAGTTTGGGAGACGATGCGACCTATAGACGAGAAACAGGTGCGCTGGAAAAGTTCTTGAACGTTTATCCGGATTTTACCGCAATAGTCATCACCAGAGACAATGAGCAAACTATCGACATCAATGGGCATCACATCAATGTAATGCCTATATGGAAATGGTTATGTCTGGAATAGTGCACTCAAACGGTGCATTTTTACTACAGAATCCGCACTCAATGAGTGAAAATTCGTTATATTTGCGGGCAACGTTCTTCTATAATCAGATGCGAGTAAGGAATGATGTGAAAGATGACATCGAGTTCGCCCAAGGCAACGTCATTCCTCTCTGGGCTTTCGGACTGAACTACTAGATGGTAGGGCTGGAACTTTTTTTGTTATTTTTGTAAGTAAGTTCAGGGGATTATAACGAGTAGTTCAGAAGTATTAATTGATTAAAATGCCCAAAGATATGAGACACTTGGTCATAAAGAATTAAGGATGGTGTAGATATGTTCTTCAATTTCGAGATGTATGTATGAAGCTGAAAATCTTGAACGTAATGCCTGAGTGCTATGTTGATACAAACCTGATAGATTTTTTGTTGGACAAGCAGTACAAGACGGATATTTCTGAACTGACACAGATTTTTGGCGGTGAAGCACAAGGGATATAGGAGGATAAGACATGTTTAAAAGCATTGAAATTGAACACTTTCGTGGCATAAGTCACGCGAAAATAGACGGACTGAAAGAAGTTAATATATTCTTCGGAAAGAACAATTGCGGCAAGTCTTCACTACTTGACGCCATCTTTCTGATATCAGGCTTGTCGAATCCGAAACTGCCGATCAACATCAATCTGCTGAGGAACTACCTTCGATTCGAGCCGTCAGACCTGGCATTGGATTTCTATACACTTGACACTTCGCGGCCAATCAAGATCAAGGCATCAAACGACGAAGTGCGGGAGCTTATGATTTCTCTGTTCGAATCAGCTGCCAGCCATATAGACTTGCTTGGAAACGAGAATAACATATCTTCAACTGATACCAAGAACCGTTATGGTCTTGTGTTGAAATGCAAGATAAATGGGCATCCCGTCGAATCGTCCATCACCCTTTCTCATAAAGGCGTAGAAAACAACGATTACGAGCAAAGCGTCAAATATGATTCAGATTATAAAGAGAATCTAACTTGTCGATATCTTTCACCAAAGTATGACTTTTACACTTCAATAGAAAGTCTTACAGAGATTCTAAAAAACAAGGATGAACAGTTCATTCTTGAAGCGTTGCGCATTATCGAGCCGATGATAAAAGACATAGTACTGTCACAGAATGAAGTGCTCGTCGATGTCGGCCTGAACAAGCGCATACCTATCAATGTGATGGGAGACGGTGCCCGCAAGATTCTCTCTATCCTCACGACGATTTATGAATGCCGTAACGGAATCGTCTTGATTGACGAAATCAGCAATGGTTTCCATTATTCCGTAATGAAAGCTTTATGGCAAACTATTTTGTTGGCGTCTAAAAAGAATAACGTCCAGCTATTTGCGACGTCCCATGATTTGGATTCAATTAAGGGATTGCGTGATGCTGCTCTTCATGATGAAGGCGACAAAGTAACATTCTTCAAACTCCAGCGTACAGCCGATGCAGAATTGAAGTCATACTGCTACACCACCGACAGTATCGATTACATGTTGAACCAGGAAATAGAGGTAAGGTAGGATGAACAATGCCTCAAGAAAAAAGCTCGGTTCCGGCCAATGGTTATTTGACAATCCTGATTACTGGGATTTCTCGCGACCTGAACTTGAGCCACTTGTTGAATTTTTGAAGGAGAATTTGGAATAGTGGCGGATTCGCTTAGATTGAAAAAACATACGACGACAATAAATAATTTTAACATATCATGAGCATTTTTGCGGGTAAAACCCTTATGATTACCGGAGGTACCGGTAGTTTCGGAAACGCAGTATTGAAGCGTTTTCTCAGAACGGACATTGCTGAGATCAGGATTTTCTCACGCGACGAGAAGAAACAGGACGACATGCGCCACGAGTATCAGGCGAAATTCCCTGACGTTGCACACAAGATATAATTCTACATCGGCGACGTCAGAAGTTTGGAAAGCGTGCGCTCAGCGATGCCTGGCACAGATTACATCTTCCATGCAGCCGCCCTCAAGCAGGTCCCTAGCTGCGAATTCTTCCCGATGGAAGCAGTGAGGACCAATGTGATAGGCACTGACAATGTTCTTACGGCAGCTATCGAAAACAACGTCGGAGCAGTCATCTGTCTCTCTACCGACAAGGCAGCATATCCGATCAATGCAATGGGCATCACCAAAGCCATCGAAGAGAAAATAGCCGTAGCCAAGAGCCGTAACTCCCACAACACAAAGATCTGCTGCACGCGTTACGGCAATGTCATGTGTTCTCGTGGTTCCGTGATTCCTCTATGGATCGAGCAGATCCGCAGCGGCAACCCTATCACTCTTACGGAGCCTAAGATGACACGTTTCATCATGTCCCTCGAAGAGGCTGTGGACCTGGTACTTTTCGCATTCGAGCATGGCCACAATGGCGACATTCTCGTTCAGAAAGCTCCGGCATGCACCATCCAGACACAGGCGGAGGCCGTCTGCGACATTTTCGGCGGCAGGAAAGAGGACATCAAGGTCATCGGCATCCGTCACGGCGAGAAGATGTACGAGACACTCCTTACCAAGGAAGAATGCGCCAAAGCAGAGGATATGGGCAACTTCTACCGTGTCCCGGCGGACAACCGCGACCTGAACTACGACCAGTACTTCACCAAAGGTGATGTAAAACGTGCCACCATAGATGAGTTCAATTCTGACAACACTTACCGTCTGAACTTGGAAGAAACAATCGCCAAAATAGGTGCTCTGGAATACATTCAGAACGAATTGAACGGAGTTGAAAATCTCGCGAAATAATGAAGATTCTGGTTACCGGAGCCAAAGGATTCGTGGGAAAGAACCTTTGCTGCCAACTGAACAACATAAAAGAAGGCAAGGCCCGCTGCTATGGAGACCTCCAGGTCGATGAAGTATTTGAATACGACATTGACTCGACTCCAGAGCAGCTGGACAGCTGGTGCGGCGAATGCGATTTCGTCTTCAACCTTGCGGGCGTGAACCGGCCGAAGGACAATGACGAGTTCATGAAGGGCAATTACGGTTTCGCATCCACGCTGCTCGATACATTGAAAAAGCACCACAACACTTGTCCTGTGATGCTCTCAAGCTCACAACAAGCCTCATTGACAGGACGTTTCGGCAACAGCGAATACGGCAGGAGCAAGAAAGCCGGCGAGGATCTTTTCCTGGAATATGGCAAAGAGACCGGTGCCAAAGTTCTCGTTTACCGTTTCCCGAACCTTTACGGAAAATGGTGCCGCCCGAACTACAATTCAGCCATCGCCACGTTCTGCAACAATATCGCCAATGACCTCCCAATCCAGGTCAATGACAGAAGCGTACAGATGGAAATCCTCTACATCGACGATCTGGTCGAGGAGATGATCTGCGCGCTCAAAGGTCAGGAACATCATTGTGAATTCGAGGGACTTGACGTACTGCCGTCCGCCGAAGGACGTTATTGCTATTGTCCTGTCACTCACAAGACTACGCTTGGAGAAATCGTCGATACCATATATGAATGTGCACGAGCAGTGCGTGCCGTGCCGGATTCTGCGGAAGGACCTTCGACGGCTCTCGAAATGCCACAGGACAGTCTGCGTTATCGCCTGATGTCCACATTCCTCAGCTACCTGCCGAAAGAAAAGGCGATTTTCGATTTGAGGATGAACGTGGATCCGCGCGGGTCGTTTACCGAGCTGGTACACACGCTGAATTGCGGTCAGGTAAGCATCAACATTTCCAAGCCTGGCATCACGAAAGGCCAGCATTGGCACAACTCTAAATGGGAGCAGTTCATCGTGGTTTCCGGCCACGGCCTGATCCAGATGCGCAAGGAGGGAAGTGACGAGGTCATTGAATATGAAGTCAGCGGTGACCGCATCCAATCCGTCATCATGCTGCCTGGCTACACGCACAACATCATCAATCTCTCCCAGACTGAAGACCTCGTGACCGTAATGTATTGCAACGAAGTCTTCAATCCTGAAAGACCAGACACATATTTCGATAAAGTGGAGAAATAAGGAAATGGAAAGGACCTCTAAATTCGATTATTCAGATATTCACTGGAAGGAGAACGGCAAACTCAAGCTCTGTATCGTAGTAGGTACGCGCCCTGAGATTATCCGCCTGGCGGCGGTCATCACCAAATGCCGCCAGTATTTCGATGTCATCCTCGCCCATACAGGCCAGAACTACGACTACAACCTGAACGGCATCTTCTTCAGGGATCTCAAACTCGCTGAACCGGAGGTCTATATGGATGCCGTCGGTGACGACCTCGGCGCGACGTGCGGCAACATTATCAACTGTTCATACAAGCTTTTCGCCCGGACCAAACCGGACGCAGTACTGGTTCTCGGCGACACGAACAGCTGTCTCTCTGTCATTGGCGCGAAACGTCTTCACATCCCGATCTTCCACATGGAGGCCGGCAACCGCTGCAAGGACGAGTGCCTCCCGGAGGAGACGAACCGCCGCATAGTTGACATCATCTCGGATGTCAATCTGGCATATTCAGAACACGCGAGAAGGTACCTCGCCGAGTGCGGCCTGCCGAAGGAGCGGACCTACGTGACCGGCTCGCCGATGGCCGAGGTGCTGCACCAGAACCTCGCCGAGATCGAGGCCTCGGATATTCATAAAAGATTGGGACTTGAGAAGGGAATGTATATTCTTTTGTCCGCCCACCGCGAGGAGAACATAGACACCGAGAAGAACTTCCGGAGCCTCTTCAATGCGGTAAACGCGATGGCAGCCAAGTATGACATGCCGGTTTTATATTCATGCCACCCGAGATCCCGCAAACGCCTGGAGCAGAGCGGCTTTAAGCTCGATCCACGTGTCATCCGGCATGAGCCGCTCGGTTTCCACGACTACAACTGTCTCCAGATGAACGCCTTCGCTGTGGTCAGCGACTCCGGTACCCTGCCTGAGGAGAGCAGCTTCTTCACGAGCGCCGGCCACCCGTTTCCGGCCGTGTGCATCCGCACCAGCACCGAGCGCCCCGAGGCCCTTGACAAGGCCTGCTTCATCCTTGCCGGCATTGACGAGAGGAGCCTCCTGCAGGCCGTCGACACCGCCGTGGAGATGAACCGCGCCGGCGACTTCGGCCTTCCTGTCCCGACCTACACCGACGAGAACGTCTCCACCAAGGTCGTCAAGATCATCCAGTCCTACACCGGCATCGTCAACAGGATGGTATGGAGGAAGTCATAAAACTCATGCAAAATGTTGTGCACAATATGGGTGCATGATACATGGAAAAATTGCACTTTTTGAGTGCGATTGCTATCTTTGCAATAGTATTGCATAGATATACAAAATTAATTGAGTATGGTTGACGAGGCGTTATACGAATACATGCGTTTGCAGCTGGAACTTACGACCAGCAGTTTTCACAGGTATCTTTATGAACGTGTGAACTGGACTTCCCGTATGATCGCGATCACAGGGGCAAGAGGAGTCGGCAAATCCACGATGATCCTGCAATATCTTAAGGAACAGGCTTCGGATTGCAAGTTTCTATACATATCCGCTGACCATACATATTTCAGCACTCACTCTCTCGTCGAGGTTGCGGATGAGTTCTCGAAGGATGCTGGCCATTTGCTCGTCATAGACGAAGTTCACAAGTATTCTGACTGGTCCCGCGAACTCAAGCAGATATATGACACTCATCCTGACATGAGGGTGATTTTCTCAGGATCTTCCATACTGGACATCATGGACGGTGTCGCTGATCTCAGTCGAAGGGTACTACCTTATACGCTGTATGGTTTGTCCTTCAGAGAGTATCTGGAACTGTTTCACAACATAAACGCATCTAAGTATTCACTTGACGAGATACTCGCGGGCAAGTCACGTATTGACGGTGTGCTTCATCCTCTCCCTCTTTTCAGACGTTACCTTGCAGAGGGCTACTATCCATTTGCATTGGAGGGAGATTTCCCGATGAGGATGCAGAATGTCATAACAAAAACGATAGAATCAGACATCGCACAGTATGCCGAACTAAAGGCACCGACAGCAAAAAAACTAAAAAAGATGCTGGCTGTTATCTCGACACTTGCTCCGTATAAACCTAATGCGGATAGCCTCGCGTCTGAAATCGGAGTCAGCCGAAACAGCGTCTCAGACTATCTCGCGTTGCTGGAGAAGGCTCAGCTGATAGGTCAACTTAGGGACGATACGGGAGGCATGAGGGGACTGGGCAAAGTGGAGAAGGTCTATATTGACAACCCAAGTCTGATGACAGTCTTGTCCGGAGGGAAAGCTGACATAGGGAACATGAGGGAAACTTTTTTCTACAACCAGATGCGTGTGGAGAATGATGTGGTTTCCTCACGTCAGTCTGATTTCGTCATCGGTGACCGCACATTTGAGATCGGTGGCCGGAATAAAGGAAAAAGACAGATTGAGGACCTTCCGGATTCCTATATCGTAAAGGATGACATTGAATTCGCTCACGGCAACACGCTGCCCCTTTGGTCTTTCGGCCTAAATTACTGATAGCAGACGCGGCTATTTTGACCACATGGATCTTTAAATATATTAACACAATAGCAATGGAACTTAATGGTTAGTGGTCAAATTTTGGACCCGGAGAAAAGCCCCTTACCTTAGCCGGAAAAACGAGACCAATGTACAGCAGCGAAGACTTCTTCGAGGACGCGGTGACAGGCGGCAGGAAGCATCTTGGACACCTGAGGCTGTCGCCAGCGTAGAAAAAGTGAAAAAATAATCAACAAGAAATACCAAAAACGGACAAAAATTGGCCTTGCGACGGGTCGAGCGGACGCTATGTCTCTGACTTTGAGCATAGTCCAAAAATTGACCACTAACTGAAGGCTCTATGATTTCAAACAACATTTGGTCCTCTTCGCCTTTGAACACGGCCAGAATGGAGACATTCTCGTTCAAAAGGCTCCTGCTTGTACGATAGGTACTCAGGCCGAGGCAGTATGTGAACTATTCGGTGGGAAGAAAGAAGACATAAAGGTAATCGGTATTCGTCACGGAGAGAAGATGTATGTAACCCTTCTTACTAAGGAGGAATGTGCTAAAGCGGAAGATATGGGCAACTTCTATCGTGTACCGGCAGATAATCGTACTTTGAATTACGATAAGTTCTTTACCGAAGGCAATAAGAAGGCCGTAACTATCGACGAATTTAACTCCGACAACACCTATCGTCTGAACCTCGAGGAAACTAAGGCTAAAATTGCCTCTCTTGAATATATTCAGAATGAACTTAACGGAATCTCAAATCTCGTCAAGTAATGAGGATACTCGTAACCGGTGCTAAAGGGTTCGTAGGAAAGAATCTTTGTGCACAACTGAATAACATAAAAGAGGGAAAGGCTAAATGCTATGGAGACCTCGTAATAGACGAAGTCTTCGAGTACGATATCGATTCTACTCCGGAAGAACTTAACGAGTGGTGTCAGAAATGTGACTTCGTATTTAATCTCGCCGGTGTAAACCGTCCTAAGGACCCGGAGGACTTTATGAAGGGCAACTTCGGTTTTGCCAGCACCCTTCTTGACACCCTTAAGAAATACCGAAACAAGGCCCCTGTGATGCTCTCCAGCAGTGCCCAAGCCTCTCTCACAGGCCGTTTCGGCAACAGCGAGTACGGACGAAGCAAAAAGGCTGGCGAAGACCTCTTCCTTCAGTACGGAGCGGAGAATGGGGTGAAGGTCCTGGTTTACCGTTTCCCTAATCTCTACGGCAAATGGTGCCGTCCGAACTACAACAGTGCAATCGCTACCTTCTGCAACAATATCGCCAATGACCTTCCTATTACCGTCAATGACCCGAGTGTAGAACTGGAGGTTCTTTACATTGACGACCTTGTGGAGGAGATGATTTGCGCACTCAAGGGTGAGGAGCATCACTGTGAATTCGAGGGTCTGGAGGTACTTCCGAACCCGGAAGGCAGGTACTGCTACTGCCCTGTTACCCACAAGGCAACACTTGGAGAAATCGTTGATCTGCTCCATCAGTTCAAGGAGATGCCTAAGACCCTGATGATACCTGAGATTCCCGCTGACAGCTTTGCAAAGAGACTTTACAGCACTTATCTCAGCTATATTCCGAAGGAAGGCGCAATCTTCGACTTGAAGATGAACGTGGATGACAGAGGGTCCTTCACCGAACTGGTTCACACCCTTAACTGCGGTCAGGTCAGCATCAACATCAGCAAACCTGGAATCACCAAAGGCCAGCACTGGCACCATACCAAATGGGAGCAGTTTATCGTGGTCAAAGGGCACGGGCTGATACAGCAGCGCAAGGAAGGCACTGACGAGGTGATTGAATTCGAGGTGAGCGGCGACAAGATCCAGAGCGTGATAATGCTCCCCGGCTACACCCACAACATCATCAATCTCTCTGACACTGAAGACCTCGTGACAGTGATGTACTGCAACGAAATTTTCAATCCGGAAAGACCGGATACTTTCTTTGACCCAGTAAAATAGAAATACAATGGCACAATTTAAGAATAACGGCAAACTCAAACTCCTTATTATTGTCGGCACCCGTCCGGAAATCATCCGACTTGCAGCGGTCATCAACAAATGCCGCAAGTATTTTGATGTGATTCTCGCACACACCGGCCAGAACTACGATTACAACCTCAATGGAGTGTTCTTCAAAGACCTTAAGCTTGCAGACCCTGAGGTATATATGAATGCAGTGGGTGCAGACCTGGGAGAGACTATGGGCAATATCATTGCCGAGAGCTACAAACTGATGGTAGAGACCAAGCCTGACGGAGTTCTTGTCCTGGGTGATACCAACAGTTGCCTCAGCGTAATCGGAGCCAAACGTCTGCATATCCCTATTTTCCATATGGAAGCCGGTAACCGTTGCAAGGATGAATGCCTGCCGGAGGAGACCAACCGCAGGATTGTGGATATTATTTCCGATGTGAATATGGCCTACAGCGAGCACGCACGCCGTTATCTTGCTGACTGCGGACTTCCTAAGGAGCGCACATACGTTACGGGCTCTCCTATGGCTGAGGTACTGCACGAGAATCTTGCAGAGATTGAGGCCAGCGATGTTCACAAGCGCCTTGGATTGGAGAAGGGCAAATACATTTTGCTCAGCGCACATCGTGAGGAGAATATCGATACCGAGAAGAATTTCCTGAGTCTTTTCAATGCTATCAATGCTATGGCTGAGAAGTACGATATGCCTATTCTTTACAGTTGTCATCCGAGGTCAAGGAATCGTCTTGCCGCTTCGGGATTTCAGCTTGATCCGAGGGTAATTCAGCACGAGCCACTTGGATTCCACGACTACAATTGCCTTCAGATGAATGCTTTTGCTGTGGTGAGTGACAGTGGTACCCTTCCGGAAGAGTCTTCGTTCTTTACCTCTGTGGGACATCCTTTCCCTGCTGTCTGCATCCGCACCAGCACTGAGCGTCCTGAGGCTATTGATAAAGCTGATTTCATTATTGCGGGAATTGATACCAAGAGTTTGCTTCAGGCTGTTGATACTGCTGTGGAGCTCTGCAGGGATGGCAGTCACGGTATTCCTGTGCCGGATTATGTCGATGAGAATGTCAGCACGAAGGTGGTGAAGATTATTCAGAGTTATGTGGGGATTGTGAATAAGATGGTGTGGAGGAAGTTTTAACTTCGCGGATACTATAATATGGTTAGCGTGCGCACAGGTGAGCGAAAGCTGAAGTTCGATACTTCCGCACGCTACAAATGATAGTTAAGGACTGTTTGGAAATGTAAATATTACCTAACAAATTGATTGTTAATATGTTATGCATTTCGAATTTTTGATATATAAACAGAAATTCCTCCAATAGTCCGTGGAAAGCTGAATTTGGAGGAATTGCAAAATAAATCTGCATGTCAAAAGTGTGATTATTTGCTATTCCGCTCCATGCAATGGCAGAGAACTTCGGACTTGTCAGAAAGAGCACTACGACCTGAGGCGAGTCAAGACCCGGACGAAGCTGACGGAAATCCTGTACATCTTCTTCGGCATACACACGGCGAACGTGGTACAGCTGTCGGACAGGATAGAGCAGAGAGCACAGCTGGCGGCCTCCTGAAACGAAAATATGCACATAGAGAAGTGCTTTCAAGGGGGAACTACGCCTCTGTCATAGAGAATTGACAAAAAATCCGGCCGAAACGACCGGAATAAGATATAAAAACGTAGATTTGGTGATCCGAACGCAGAAATGGATGGGATTAGTCGGCTGCTTCGGTCAAAAAGAATATATTAAACGACAATCCCTAACATACTATGAGCGGTGGAACAAAATATGATTTCCGGGAGATACAGTTCGGTTATACGGACGCTCAGACGGAAGGACAGGAATGCCCGAACCTGATGACGGAGGGCTACGTTGACATAGAGGATGTTGTCAGTAAGGCGCTATTTTCCACTATTTTTCTATTCCTTGGATACAAAGGGTCCGGTAAGTCAGCTTTGTCCGAACATCTGCGCTTGTCGGCAGGGGAGAACTACATAATCGATCAGCAAGGCCTCAAGGACTTCCCATTTAGGAATTTTTCCAAGCTGAATAGCTCCGACGAGAACCCGATATTGAGGACAAAGCAGATTTGGAACTGGTTGCTTGCAGTAAAAGTTCTTTCCAATTTGATTAAGGACCCAGACGCTGTAAGTACAAGGCAGTACGAAGTAGATAAACTATTCGGTATCTTATCCCAAAATGGCCTGGCTCCAATAAACAAGATTTCAGATCTGGTTTCAAAGACGACATCGAAGAAGGTCAAAGCATCAATGAAGGTGCTTTCGATGGAATATGAGTCTAACGAGAGCGAGAATTCAGTCGAGTTCAATCAGATGACTAAGATGGTTGAGGATCTCATCTACTCGTATAAGGAAAGCAAACGGCATATAATCGTTATTGATGACCTAGATGATATTCTTGCTCCGAACGGAAACCAGTTCTACACGATTGCTGGCCTTATCAATGTTGCGAAAGAGATGAACACCAAGTTCATTAATCATGACATTCAGGTCAAATTTCTCGTATTATGCCGCACCGATATGTTTGAAAAACTTTCAGATCCAAACCGAAATAAAATAATGCAAAACTGCTCATTCAGTTTCTCTTGGTACGACGAAGGTGTAAACAAACCATACGAAAGCAGACTGATTCAGATGATTGACCTCCGGGGTAAACTACGTTATCCTGAGCTGAAAAGTGTCGTGGAAACTTTCTTCCCCAAGTTCTTCAAAGGCAAATCCATATACAACGCTCTCTTGGATATGACTAGACACACTCCCCGGGACTTCATCCAACTGATGAACTGCATCAAGGGACAATGCGTAGCTCCAAAAGTCCGTCCTGAGGATATTGAGACTGGATTCAAGAAATATTCCGCTGATTACTTTCTCCACGAAATCCAAGACGAGATGACAGGCTATGTTAGTCCGGAAAACATAGAAACTATCATAGGAGCAATGAGTTCGTTGCACAAGAGAGAGTTTACTTATGATGAACTCCTCGGGAGTATAGAGAATCGGTATCCAAGCCTTGCTTCCAACTTAGAGGACATACTGAATGTCATGTACAACTGCAGCGCCATTGGTCACACTTACTATTTCCGGGAAGACAACTCCACTCGTGTCACCTTTAAGTACCGCAACCGAATTTCAAAGTTCTCCATAAGAGACAAAATCATTATACATAACGGACTTTGGCAGTCGTTGAATGTGAATTACTGATATTGTTAACAATCTATTATAGGGACTGTCGGGAAATGTTAATCTTTTCCTAACGAATTGATTGCTAATGTGTTAAATATTTTGTATCTTTGATATATAAAGAAAAATTCCTCCAACAGGCCGTACAAAGCTGAATTTGGAGGAATCGCAAAATTAATCTGCATGTCAAGTACGAAATTTTGCTGAATTAGCACCAAATATAGGATTCTCGGAGTTCGATTTTTATAACCTCTATAGGTCAACGTTTGAAAATAGTGAATTGGGCAGGATGAAGAAGCTGCTTCCGCTCCATGCGATAGCAGAGAACTTCGGACTCGTCAGTAAGAGTATGAGGCCGAAACTGGGACGCAAGTCATACTTCACACCTGAGGGGAAAGTGGCATTGATGTTCCTGAAGGTGTACACAGATGCGACTTGCTATGAGAGCGATATGAGGTATCCGACGGGCCCGAAGCTGTTGTGGAAAGGGATAGAGAAGAGTTACGAGAAGATGTGCGAGTTGAGCAAGAGGTTGGGAATCCATCGTCCGAGAACAAAGTTCATTGACGTGCAGAAGGCGAACAACATACTGGTCGACGGAATCTCGTTCATTGAGGAACTTGCCAGGGTGAGGGAGACGGCGATGGAGGGCTCGTTCGGCACACAGAAAGAGCACTACGACCTGAGGCGAGTCAAGGCCCGGACGAAGTTGACGGAAATCCTGTACATCTTCTTCGGCATCCACACGGCAAACGTGGTGCAACTGGCAGACAGGATAGAGCAGAGAACACAGCTGGCGGCCTCCTGAAACGAGAACATGCACATAGAAAAGTGCTTTCAAGGGGGAACTACGCCTCTGTCATAGAGAATGGACAAAAAATCCGGCCGAAACGACCGGAATGAGATATAAAAACGCAAATTATCGAGCCGGAGCAGAAAACGGAAGGGACATGTCGCTGCGTCGGTTAAACAGAAAGCATTAAACGACAGTCCCGATAATATTCACTTTTACAAGACAACAGCGTAACAAATAATTATTAACAATATACTCCATGAAAGGCATTGTATTAGCAGGCGGCTCAGGCACTCGCCTTTATCCAATCACGAAAGGCATCAGCAAGCAGCTTATGCCTATTTATGATAAACCTATGGTTTATTATCCAATCAGCGTGCTGATGCTCGCTGGGATCAGGGATATTTTGATTATCTCTACACCTTATGACTTACCAGGATTCAAACGACTGCTTGGAGACGGTTCGGATTATGGCGTACACTTTGAGTATGCTGAGCAGCCTTCTCCAGATGGTCTGGCACAGGCATTTACCATCGGAGCTGATTTCATAGGAAATGATAGTGCCTGTCTTGTCCTGGGTGACAATATCTTCTACGGTAGTTATTTCACATCGAAACTGAAAGAAGCTGTCCGTAGGGCCGAAGAGGATGGACTTGCAACAGTATTTGGCTATTGGGTAGATGACCCTGAACGCTATGGAGTCGCCGAATTCGACAAAAATGGCAACTGCATCTCACTTGAAGAAAAGCCTTCAAAACCTAAGAGCAACTACGCTGTTCCCGGCTTGTATTTCTATCCTAACAAAGTGGTTGAGGTTGCGAAAAACATTAAGCCGTCTGCTCGTGGAGAATACGAAATTACCACTGTCAATCAGGTGTTTCTTGCAGCACATGAGTTGAAAGTTCAGCCACTTGGCCGTGGATTCGCTTGGCTTGACACCGGCACACACGACAGTCTCTCTGAAGCATCAACTTTTGTTGAGGTAATTGAAAAACGACAGGGTTTGAAGATTGCCTGTCTTGAAGCAATTGCATTTAGACGCGGATGGATTACAGAAGAAAGGCTGCGCGAATTAGCCCAACCTATGTTAAAAAACCAATATGGTCAATACTTACTCAAAGTTATTGATGAAAAGAAGATGGATGTTGATTCTGATACATTAGCTAGAAGATATGAATAGAAGTATTGTTATCACCGGTGGCGCGGGATTTATTGGCAGCCACGTAGTTAGACTTTTTGTAAACAAGTATCCGGATTATAAGATTATCAATCTGGATAAGCTAACCTATGCGGGAAATCTCGCCAACCTCAAGGATATCGAGGATAGGCCGAACTACAAGTTCGTAAAGATGGACATCTGCGACTTCGATGCATTTTACAAACTGATGCAGGACGAGCATGTAGATGGCATCATTCATCTGGCTGCAGAGAGCCATGTCGATCGAAGCATCAAGGATCCGTTCACGTTTGCCCGTACTAATGTGATGGGAACATTGAGCCTGCTTCAGGCGGCTAAACTGTACTGGGAGAGTCTTCCTGAAAAGTACGAAGGAAAGAGATTCTATCATATTTCCACGGACGAGGTCTATGGAGCACTTTCAATGAACCACCCTGAGGGTATTGAGCCACCTTACACGACAAAGGCATCTTCGGCCCAGCATCACGAAGCTTATGGAGATGATTTCTTCTACGAGACTACGAAGTACAATCCCCACAGCCCATACAGTGCCTCTAAAGCTTCTTCAGATCACTTCGTTCGTGCTTTCCACGATACTTATGGTATGCCAACTATCGTGACCAACTGTTCCAACAATTACGGTCCATACCAGTTCCCTGAGAAGTTGATTCCGCTCTTCATCAACAATATCCGTCACCGCAAGCCGCTCCCTGTCTATGGAAAGGGAGAGAATGTGCGCGACTGGCTTTTTGTTGAGGATCATGCCCGTGCTATCGACCTCATCTTCCATAAGGGCAAAGTAGCTGAAACCTATAACATTGGTGGCTTCAACGAGTGGAAGAACATCGACATTATCAAGGTTGTTATCAATACTGTCGACCGGCTGCTTGGCCGTCCTGAAGGCGCAGACCTGGATTTGATTACCTATGTGACTGACCGTCTTGGACACGATGCCCGTTATGCTATTGATTCTACCAAGTTACAGAAGGAACTCGGTTGGGAGCCTAGCCTTCAGTTTGAGGAGGGGATTGAGAAGACAGTGAAGTGGTACTTGGAGAATGAGGAGTGGCTTGAAAATGTCACGAGTGGTGACTATCAAGCTTACTACGAAAAGATGTACGCTAATAGATAATCTTATAATATAATAAGGAGCGGTTCCAAGCGTTCAGTTATTCTTCCGCACATAAAAACCAAACGCTTTTGTGAAACACTCCTTATTAAAAAGCGTGCGCACAGGTGGAGTTTCTGCTCATGGTTCAATACCATCGCACGCGACAAAAAATCGCGAGTTACGTGTTAACAGTTAACACCTCTGCAAAATAATTCAATATGTACAAAACACTTACACTTCGAGACACTAACATTCTCAAAGGCATAGCTCTTATACTACTGTTGATACATCATTTGTTCTATCTCGACAATGGACTTTATGACGACATCACCATAGCAGGTCGAGGAATCGTGCAGACCTTCGGGCTTTGGAGCAAAATATGTGTAGCTATCTTTGTATTCTTGTCAGGTTACGGCTTGACAGTTCAAACTGAGAAAGCTTCTGGAGTTGGTAACCTTGCCAAATTCTATTGGCGTAGGTTTACTAAACTTCTGTTTAATTACTGGTTCATATGGCTCATATTTGTGCCCATAGGAGTATATGTGTTTAATTATACATTTTATGAAGCATACGGTAATTACGCTGGTATTAAGTTCCTACTCGATGCAACAGGACTAATCAACGCTTTCGGACTCTAGGGATATAATTTAACTTGCTGGTTCTTCTCATGCATCATACTGCTCTACCTTTTGTTCCCTTTCCTCTATCGTCTCTTGAAGAAAGACACATTGCTCTCAGTGCTGGTTGTGGCTGTAGCCACTTATATACCTATTCCAATATTTGCATCAGCTCGTCCTTATCTCCTCTCCTTTTTAGCAGGAATGATATATTGCAGAATATCAAATAATTATATTTCTACATGGGGGGGCGGTAAAAACAAACACACAACATAGAGAATGGACAAAAAATCCGGCCGAAACGACCGGAATGAGATACAAAAACGTAAATTTGATGGACTGAAAGCAGAAACGGATGGGACCAATCGGCTGCTTCGGTCGAAACAAAAACAAAAAACGACAATCCCTAATTATCAATGTCAAAGTTGTCTTTTAATTTAAATGACATAAGCAAATATAAGCTAGAGTTGATGGGAATATCAACACTTTTAATATTATTATGTCATGCTCCTGCCCATATCCCTGAAATGCCAGCTTTGCTAAGCAGGTTATTGACTTCCTGTGCATATGGAGTGGATGTCTTTCTGTTTCTATCCGGTATGGGGCTATGGTATTCATTTCAAAAAATAAAAGATAAAAGTAGTCTTTTGGAATGGTACAAGAAACGCTATTTACGGTTACTGGTTCCATGCTTTATCGTACAACTGTTATTTATCTCCAAACCTAATATCTTCCAGCATTTTTTGTTCTTCACGGGGATATCATATTATATAAATGGAGATGGTTTTTGGTTTGTGGATATGTTAATCCCTTTATATTTGATAACACCCCTATTAATCAAGATAGATGAACGCAAACATGGGAGTCTTATATTAGTTTTGTTTTCAATTATGTGTTTCTTATTTTGTGCCATTCCATCTAATAATGAAGTGATGGTACATACAAAACAAGTCATTACAAGAATACCATCTTTTTTATGGGGAATTATGTTGGCTAAATACATAAGAAATGGTGTGCTTTTAAACAGTTTTGCCAATTATTCCATTCCATTTCTACTATTACCAGTGATGGGGATAATTGCAAAGTGTTTTGTTTCAAGTGATATTATGTTTGGTCCATTTGTTGCTCCAATGATAATAATAATTTGTTGTGTCTTGTTAAATAATATAACATTACATTGGGGGGGGTGGAAATATCTTGGCAAAATATCTTTAGAGTCTTACTTACTGAATGTTTCTCTTTCCTTCATGTTGGAGAAATCTTTGATTGGTACTCTACCGCGAAGTGTCATATATGTTATTTCAGTGATACTGGGTACTTTATTGGCATACCTGCTTCACTTATTAACGAAATCAATCTTTGAAAGATTATCAAAAGGAGTATTTTGAGGATAAAAGCGAGAATTTCCTTTCTATGTGGAAAGCATTGAAAATATGAAGATATAAAGTCAACAAAATAATTTAAAATGAAAAAAATTGCAATCATTGGAGCATCCTACCTTCAGGAACCCCTTGTAAAGAAAGCAAAAGAGATGGGGCTCTACACTCTCTGTTTCGCGTGGGCAGATGGTGCTACCTGCAAAGGCCTTTGCGATAAGTTCTACGATATTTCTATTGTAGAAAAAGAACAGATTCTTGACATATGCCAGCAGGAGAATATTGACGGCATAGCAACTATTGCTTCTGACGTTGCTGCTCCAACAGTGGCATACATTGCCAACAAGATGGGGCTTGTAGGTAACGATTACGAAGCTGCTGTTCGTGCAAACAACAAGTATCTCATGCGCAATGCCTTCATGACGGCAGGTGTTCCATGTCCTTTATATAAGATGGTCACTTCTATCGAAGAAACCAACAGCATCGACTGGGCTTACCCCCTCATCGTGAAGCCATCCGATCGTTCTGGTTCACTTGGCGTGACTAAGGTACTCTCTCCTGAGGAACTTGCACCTGCAGTAGAGAACGCAATCTCGGTTAGCTTCAAAAAGCAGGCGATGATAGAAGAGTTCATAGAGGGTCGTGAGATTTCCGTTGAGTTCATTTCATATCATGGGATCCACTTTCCTCTCCAGATTACCGACAAGGTAACAACCGAAGCTCCTCATTTTGTCGAACTCGAGCATCATCAGCCATCAACTCTTCCTAACGAGATGTTTGCGAAGATATATGACATTACAAAGACAGCCCTAAATGCCCTTGGTCTTACAAATGGTGCATCACATGCCGAATATAGGATTACCCCTGAGGGGCGCATTGTAGTCATGGAGATAGGAGGACGTATGGGTGGTGACTTTATCGGTTCCGACCTTGTTCGTCTCTCTACTGGTTATGACTTTGTGAAAGGGGTAATTGAAGTTGCACTAGGAGAATTTAAAGAACCTAAGAAAACCATCAGCATGCATTCGGGTGTTTACTTCCTTTGCAAGGAGACCGAGAGAATCAAGCCAATCCTCGAGAGCTGGCAAAATAATCCTGTATTCATTCAAGGAGAGATTACTGATTACGAACTTAGTAAAGTCACTTGTAGTGCTGATAGAAGCGGGTATGTAATATATCAAGCAGATAAACGTATAATAATATAGTTAGATATCATTATGGCAAATAAAGAATTTTGATGGAACTACTTTCAAATGGATGCACGTTAATCGCATTAAGTTTGGCATTACTGAGATACCTCAGTTTTGTATCATCCAGAAGTCACTCAGTGATCTCAACTCATATTAGCAGCACAGGACCTTACTACAACAAGAAATAAAGAGATAGAAGAAACAATTAAATCAAAAGCATTAGCAATATTCGGTTCAAATATGGCAACTACTGGAAAAATATCAACTTCGAATGCTGTGATATTATTCCGTTCGATCCTCCAGGAAAGGTGCGTATTCTGATTTCCGAAATATAACTATTTACCAAAAATGGATAAATTATTAATAATAGGAGCTGGGATTGGACAGATCAACATAGTCAAACTAGCAAGGGCAATGGGAGTTTATGTAGCAGTGGTTTCCCCAAAAGGGTATCCTGCTATTGAACTTGCAGATGAACTTTTCGAATGTGATATCTTTGATTATGATCGCATAGTTGAATACGCACACTCTAATAATTTTACTGCTGTCACCTCAGATCAAAATGACTTGATGATGCCAACTGTTGCATACGTTGCTGAAAAACTTGGACTTCCAGGCAATACATTCAGTCAGGTGAACTCTTATTGTGACAAGAATAACTTTCGAAAAGTTTGCTTAAAGGCTGGTGTTCCTGTTCCCGCAAACATTGAAGTGCATGACAGCAATATGCCTAACTTCGATGTTGAGTTGCCTTGGATAGTTAAGCCTTCTGACTCTCAAAGTAGTATCGGAGTTTCAAAGATTAATAGCACAGAGGAATATGCAACAGCCGTAGAGTATGCACTTAGCAAGTCAAAGCATCACAAGGCAATTCTCGAACAATTCTTTACTGGTGACGAGATTGTTTGCGAAGGTTTTGTCTATCAAGGGAAGTATTATAATTTGTTCTTTGGCGACAGAAGATATTTCAAAGGAACTTTGATTCCTTCACAGACTCTCTTTCCTTCTGAACTGGACACAAATATCCAAAATAAAATTCTTAGATGTGAGAGAGCAATTACAAAAGAGATCAATCCATATTTTGGCATCATTCATTCTGAATATTTGGTTAACACGCTAACTGGCAAAATCTGCATCGTAGAGAGTGCCATAAGAGGAGGAGGCGTTTACATCTCTTCTCATCTCGTCCCGTTAGCTACTGGCATTGATATAAATAAAATTCTCCTAAAATGTGCATTAGGTCAGGCAACAGAATCAGACATTGAGGATGCTTTTGCGAAAAAAAAAGAAGGAGCATCTGCTTATGTCTGCTTTACCTTACCCGAAGGAATTGTAAAGGAAATTAATGGTATTGAAGATGTTCCAAATATCCCAGGTGTTGTAATGTGTGATATTCGAAATCTTTCAGAAGGAGATAAAACTGAGAAGATGATTGCAAAAGGCATGCGCAAAGGACCGATTCTAGTCAATGCGAATAATCGAGACGAGTTAGATTCTATTATTAGTAGGATTCAAGAAACCATAGACATAAAAGTAACTACCCCAGAAGGTGAACTAAAAAACACAATCTGGTATTAATTTTTAAGCACATGACAAAATTTTAAAAATATCGAATGGTTGGGGCCTAAGAGGGTTCAGAAGCACGCTGGCTATGTGCTCAAGCCCGTACTTCATCACGCTGATGGCTCTATTCCCAGTCTTTAGTATGCGGATGGCCTTGACCTCGATGTCTTTTTTGATGCCAACGAGGTATGCCCAGGTAAAGGAGATAATCATAACCCCGAAGAGTTGTTCAACACGTTCCAGATGCACCAGATGAGTATCCTCAATATTGAAGCCGCTGGACTTCATCCCGCGAAAGCACGACTCGATCTGCCATCTTTCCTTATATCGGGAAAGGGCAAGATCAGGTCTGCTGAAGGATATGAGTATCTGCAGTTCGGGCACTCCGTCAGAGTTCTTGAGCCTTGCTCCGGAAAGGTAGCACAGCTGGCCCTTGATGCGGTATATGCGATGAAGAACCAGTTCCTGCTTGTCCTTGAGATGTATGAACATGCTCTTGACACGCTTCTCCTCTCCCGTCCTCGGATCTTCAACCCAGAAGTTCTCCTTGACGCGAAGATGGTACTCAATGCCCCAGTCGTTGAGCCATTTCACCCATTCCTCACCTATGAACTCCCTGTCTGCAACAAGACACGCTATGCTCTCTCGACCGAATAGACGTATGAACCGCTGCATGATTTCAATCCTCTCTTCACAGTTGGAGTTGCCCCTCTTGTCCAGCAGCTTGAACAATATGGGGAATGCAACCTTCTTGTATGTGATGCCGATGACGAGGGCGTTGATGTTCTCTTCACCGAACTTCCAGTTGGTTCTGTCCATCGACAGTACGTATGGCCCCTTCTCAGGCAGGAGTTTCATTACCACTTTGGCAACGATGTCCAGATTCAGGACTGTCTGTGCCATGAACCGCTGGATGCGTCGCATGCTGGAGTCCTTCGGCGTCCTGTTGTCAAAGGCAGAGGCGAGCTTCGAGAAGTTCACCGTCTGGACTTTGCACATGGCGCAGACCAGTTGGGACAGGCATTTGATTCGGGCGAGATTCATAAAAGGACTGAAATGGGATAGGAGAACTGATAATAAATCACTACTTTTGTGGTGACCTCGGGTTTTGTAACGCATTGATTATAAGTATTAAGGGTACTTATAAAGTTACAAAATTTCGAGGCCTTTTGCAAGTTTAATTAATTGATAATCAACAAGATACAGCGATAATTTTCAAAAATTGTCATGTGCTAAATATTAATTTATGAGATATGAATGAAAAACATTACATTGTAGCAAAGTCGATTAGTCGGTGGAAGCTTGACAATTGGTTTGAGAATTGGCTATCGCATAAAGCTGATGAAAGCGAGTCATGGAAAAAAATATACGTTCTCTACTATTATTTTTTTGATCACAAGTATTACGTTAGTGGTCTAAGGTATATTAATGCAGAAATTGAAAAACAACTGCCAAATCTAACTAAATCTTGGGGTAAGGTAAATATTGATTATCTTCGTAGAGATATGATATACAGTCTTCATAGATATGGCGTAAATTTCTTTGAGTATTTCGTATATAAGTTTTACAACAAAAGTGCACTCGGTCGCTCGAGAATCAATAATCTAAGGATCCAATATGGTTATTGCGAAATCGTTAACGATCCAAGTATGAGGGAACTCTTTGATAATAAAGCAAAGACTTATGAAGTATTAAAGCAATTTTATAAAAGAGACCTTCTATTAGTGGAATCAAAAGAAGATGTAAAGTTGTTTGAGAAGTTTGTCTCTAAGCATAGAGATTTTATTCTTAAACCTCTAAAAGGTGCTTGTGGATATGGCATTGCAATTTATCATGATTTCCAAGAGAAACCATTTGATTTTGTAAATAAAGCCCTTACACGTGGACCATTCGTCGTTGAGGAGTTGATAGAGCAAGCACCTGAAATGGCTATTCTTCATCCAGAGAGCATTAACACTTTACGCATTGCTACTTTTAAAGTAGGAAATGACGTAAAGATTTATGGGGCAGCTATTCGTATGGGTACTGGTAATGCTTTTGTTGACAATGCGGGTTCTGGTGGCATTTTCTGTCGAGTTAATCCTGATTTTGGTTTCGTAGAAACAAATGCTATCGATTACATTGGCAACGAATACGTATTTCATCCCAACTCCAATATTAGATTGATTGGGTTTGATATTCCTCAGTGGAAAGAACTAAAAGAACTTGCCGAGAATGCAGCTTTAGCCGTTGCTGGAGCAACCGTAATTTCGTGGGATTTTGCATTTAGTAAAAAGGGTTGGTGTCTTTTAGAGGCAAATGATGTTGGTGCTCCAGATCTGATTCAAAATTACGAAAATGGCAATAAACAATTGCTAACGAGTTTAATAGATAAATTTCTTAAAAAGAATTAACAAGTTTGAGTATATTATTATGGAAACAATTCCTTTTAATCAACCTTGCCTCACTGGAAAAGAGGCTCATTACATGTATCAGGCAGTTTATGCCAAGAAGTTATCTGGTAACGGACAGTTTACCAAAAAGTGTCAGCAGTACTTAATGGATCGCTATGGATTCAAGAAGTGTTTGCTCACCACCTCTGGTACAGACGCACTCGAAATGTGCGCAATGCTTTGTGATTTGAAGCCTGGCGATGAAGTTATTGTACCTTCTTACACTTTCGTCTCTACAGCTCTCGCTTTTCTCCGCGAGGGTGCTACCGTCATCTTTGCTGACTCAATGGATAGCAATCCCAACCTCGATGCAGAGAAATTAGAATCGCTCATCACCCCTCGTACCCGCGTGATCGCTCCTGTGCACTATGCTGGAGTAGCCTGCGACATGGATACAATTATGGCTGTTGCTGAAAAGCACAATCTGCTGGTAGTTGAGGATGCTGCACAGGCAATCGACTCATATTATAAGGGGCGTCCTCTTGGCTCAATCGGCCACCTTGGTGCTTTCTCATTCCATGAGACAAAGAATATCACAGCTGGCGGAGAGGGTGGCCTTCTTACTATTAATGATGAGCGCTTCATTCGACGCTCTGAGATCCTGTGGGAAAAGGGCACCAACCGTTCAGAGTTCTTTCGAGGTGCAGTCAATAAGTATGGTTGGGTAGATATGGGTTCTTCCTTCCTTCCTGCTGAGATAAATGCTGCATTCCTTTGGGCACAGCTGGAGAATCTTGATGATATCCAGAATAAGCGCAAGAAGCTCTGGGAGCAGTACTTCGCAGGTCTTCAGGGATTGGCAGCCCAAGGCTACATCCGAATTCCTCAGATTCCTGCATACGCAACTAACAATGCCCACATGTTCTACATCATTTGCCGCAACCTTGAAGAACGTTCTGGACTTATTGCATACCTAAAGGAGAAGGGCATCACTGCACCATTCCATTACCTCTCTCTCCACAAGAGCGAATGGTATCTCAATAACTGTGACTTACGGCCTGAACTACCTAATTGCGACATGTATGCCGATTGTCTCGTCCGTATGCCTATGTTCTACGAACTTGAGTTGGAGGATGTAGATCGAATTGTTGAACATATCAAAGAGTTTTTTAAATAATAATGATAAATGAAAGTGGCCTCTGATTATGGCAATTGATTCAAAACGCATAGCAAAAAATACTTTATTCCTTTATGCACGACTGATACTTGTATTTGCCGTAACCCTTTACACCTCTCGAGTTGTTCTTGACAAACTTGGGGTGGATGACTATGGTTTATACAATGTGGTTATTAGCGTGATAGGTCTTTTGTCTTTTCTCAACGGAACACTAAGTTCTGGAACATCCCGATTCATTACCTTTGAATTGGGCAAGAAAAATGAAGAGAAGCTTAAGGAAACTTTTAGAACAGCTCTATTTACACACATAATACTTGCGGGAATAGTTGTTCTATTGGGCGAAACTTTAGGCCTGTGGTATTTCTATGATGTTATGGTTTGCCCTCCAGAAAGATTGGAGGCTGCTTTTGTCGTTTATCAGTTATCAATCCTTGTGGCTGCTATTTCTATTCTCCAAGTGCCATATACTGCTGAGATAATGGCGCATGAAAGAATGAATGCGTATGCTTATATTGGCATATATGAAGCAGTTACAAAACTCTTGATATGCTATCTACTCGTAATCGCACCCTTTGATAAATTAATTGCGTATGGTATCTTGATGACTATAATTCCGATTACTGTTTTTCTTTTTTATGCCATATACTCAACCAAATCATTTGCTGAAGTAGGATTTAAACCCTCATATAATAAGAGTATCTTTCGTGCGATTCTTAGCTTTTCCGGATGGAACATCATTGCAAACATTAGTAATATGCTGATGAGCCAAGGCGTTATTATGTTGCTTAATGCTTTCTTTTCCCCTGTGGTGGTTGCTGCTCAAGCAATTACTTCTCAGGTGTCTCAGGCACTCATGCAGTTTGTGGAGAATGTAAGACAAGCTATCAATCCGCAAGTAATTAAATTGTATGCAGATAAGAAATATGACGAATCAAAGAAACTGACATTTATTTCAGCAGAATATGTTTTTGACCTATTATTGCTAATGGGAGTTCCTTTGATACTGATTATGCCCAATCTCCTTAATCTTTGGTTGGTAGAGGTTCCTCAATATACCATAGAGTTCATTCGGCTTATTCTTATTCAGGACATTCTTGGTAATTTTAGTGCTGCATTCTATACGCCAATGGTAGCAGCCAATAAGATTCAAAAAAATTCTATAGCAGCTGCATTTTTGTGTATTGCCCAGTTCGGCATTCTGTACATCCTATTTAAAATTGGACTGAGCCCTATATGGACGAGATATATTGGTATCATATTCTGTTGTATATGGAGCTTTATGGTAAAACCATATATCCTGTGGAAAGATATTGATTACAAGTGGGTTGAAATGTCGGTTTGTGTACTCCGATGTGCTAGAAATGCCATTATTGTATCTTCACTATCGTATGTTGTCTATCTGCTTGTTCCTCAAGTAAACTTTGGATATAGTATTATCGTAGCTAGTGCATCTGCCATGATTGTTGTAGGTGTCACCTATGTTTTTATGCCGAAAAGACTTAAATCAAAGGTTTTATGTCAAATTGCACAACATGTGCCAATGCTAAAAAAATGAAAAAATATGTATTCTTAACCCCGGCCATAGCCAACTTTGGCGGTTCACAGATGTATACTGCTAACAAGGCTGAGTACTTGGAGCGCCATGGATGGGAGGTAATAGTATTCTATACTGCCAAGTATGATGATTACAAAATTCCATACCTCAAGAAGTTCAAAGATAACTTTGTTGAATCTTTTATTCACTATGAGCCCAAGAGTCTTCCATCTTTCGAAAGCAAGCCAATTATTGAAAAGATAAAGAAGACAGTGGGGGCTGCTGATGAGATTGTACTCGAATCTCATTTTCTTTGGTTGGCTCTTTGGGGCGAAATCATAGCAAAGGAGATTGGTGCAAGACATATCGTTAACTTCTTAGAGGAACCTGTACGTGATTATACACCGAGAGAATATGCCTTTTGGGAATTTAAGCTACAAAGATGGGAATTTCAAAATGCAGGAGAAAGGAGTTTAAAGAGGGTTTTTAAGAGTCATTTTAAAGTTGATTATTTACAGTATCAAAACATAATGAGCTACCCTTGCTCAAATGTTATTGATTATAATACTGAATATCCGTTAGAAAATGACGGAAGCACTTATCGTATATTGAGTATTGGACGACTCGACAAACCTTACATCGATCCTATGATTGACCAGATTATTGAGTTTGGCAAAAAACATACTGATATTTCTCTAAGTGTTTATTTTGTGGGTGGCTCAAATAATGCAGAAAAGGAAATATCAATACCTAAAAGATTCGAATTGTATCCAAACATTAAGTGCTATATGTTAGGTTATACTTTCCCTGTGCCAGCTAATCTGGTTTTGTCCTGTGATATGGGGCTTGCATCTTCTAATTCCGTGTTGGTATCTGCTGATGAGGGAATTCCTACTATTAGTATAGATATGAATGATCATAAAGCTATTGGAGTTTATGGTTACGATACGAATAGAAGTGTGACACGAATAAAGGAAAAACCCAAGGAAATTTCCTTGTTGATGGAGAGGATTCTGATTGAAGGTTGTTATCCAAAAGGTCAGTATAAGGCAGATCATACGAAGGAGTTTGAAGATGCGTTTGATAAGGAAATGCTCTTCATTGAGAAATCAGCAGGCAATACTGGCTATTATGATATTTTGAGCATGTATTCATTTAAAGAACTAGCAATCGCCAGACTCAAGTGGTTCGCTCATACAAAATTAGGTTTATAAATCGATGATAAAGGCTACAAAATTATTTCCTCCTTTCCACGCAGGAATGTTGCTTCTTGCATTATTCCCTATATTGAATTATTATGCGTCTCCACTCCCTTTCTCATGGGGAGAGGTCTTGTTGTTAATATATGTTTTTATAAGAGTTTCTAAGAGGGGGATTAATGATTCTTTCCTATTTCCTAGAAATTTCGTGATATATTGGGCGTATTGTGCGTTGTCAATTATTGTTATTTCCAATTCATTTAATGTGACATATCTTATACCTGGTGGTATATCAATGTTTATTTGGTGCCTTTTTTTTGGTATATTGACAAAAGAGACAAACAACAAGAGTCTATTGCAATATTTCCGAGTTATCTTTATTCCTATTGCATTGCTGTTTGTGGCACAGGAAGTCACGTTCTATCTATTTAAAGAACGCATTTCTTTTCACTTGCCTATTTCCAGTATGACAGCCTACTATGGAGACCTGTCATTTGAGCAATTGGCACAACTCTACAGATTTTCCGATCGCTCAAATTCACTTTTTATGGAGCCTGCTTATTTTGCAGAGTATTTATTGTTGCATTTGTGTCTTGAGTTTTTTGGAGAGGAAGGGAGAGATAAACTTTATAATCATTATATAATAGCGATTTGCCTAATCTTGCTATTTTTAAAATCTGGTACAGGTTTGATAGGCTTGGCATTCCTAGGTACGATTAAACTGTTATCTTATTACAAGACACACAAAGGCAAAAGAATATTAGCTTTGATTGTCATTGTATTACCAGCACTTTTTTTTGTAACTTCTTATTATGTTTCTTCAGAAATAGGTAGCAGTATGTTGGAAAGGCAAGGTGAATTGACAAATCAGTCAGGTAGTTCTTACGAGAGAATCTTTCGAGGTTTTGAGTTATATGAAGCAATGCCTTTATCAAATAAAATATTTGGAATAGATCCAACTGTATTTAGAGAGACAAGAAATTATAATGGTGTTGATACTATTGAAGAAGGAATGATGTTTAATGGTTTCCAATCTGTTCTTATAACCAAAGGATTAATCGGGCTATTATTGCTATTCGCAGTATATATCCCAATATATCGAAGTTCAAATATCCTGACCAAGGCTTCGCTGGGACTTTTGCTATTATTATCATGGATTGAGTCTGTATATTTAATGCCAGCTATGCTTATCCTGACTTTAATAGCATTTGCAGAGAAAAAACAGTATTCACGAATACAGGAAATGATATGAGGGTAGCAATTATATCGTTCGGTCACACAGGCAGCTCTCTGCCGTTAGCCAAAGCATTAGCTAAAAACAAATGTGAAGTTGACTTCTATTTTGATGCTCATTACGGTAAAATCAATTATGCAGAGGGAACTGACTTGCGATTCAAGAAAGCACGTCATTTGATAGGTGATATTCCTCCTACAGCATGCCCATTGTTAAAAGAATATGTTAAATTACCTACTTTACGATTGAAGTATGTTAACACATTAGGGGAAGCTAAAAGTCTGCAATTGTTAACTGGTTTTTTCTATCATATTAGGAGACTTCAAATTCATCGTATATGCAATTGTTTAAACCAATTGTTTTACGATGCGATATATCTCGTCGGCAGATACACTGAGACGGAAGATATTATCTTGTATCGCAAATGGATAAATACCCGTGTCATAGTAGGCTTGCATGAAGTATGCAATCATTCCAAACCTGACTTCAAACACCCTTCAAGGGTTCTTAAAAGTTTGTTTGATAGCGCAACCCCTATCGTTGTTTATTCAAATAATTCATATAATGATATTCTGATGTATAAGGAATGTGCAGAAGATACTGTACATTTTATACCATTCGGCACCTTTGACACATTCAAGATTTACGAAGAGCCATCAAGTTTGGTACTGCCAGAATCTTATTATTTATATTTTGGAGTAATCAACGCATATAAAGGAATTCCTATTTTGGCGAAGGCAATCGCTCAAATCACTGGATTAAATTGTAGTTTCGTAATAGCTGGTGCCGGTAATGACCCATCATTGGAATTGCTGAAAAAGGATAGCCGTGTCTTATTGGTAAATCGTTTCTTGTCAAATCAGGAAATAGCTCATTTGGTTAGCAATGCAAAAGCTGTTGTTTGTCCTTATTTGACCATGTCCCAAAGTGGCATACCTCAAACAGTTTATGCTTTTGGAACTCCTGTTATCGCATCTGATTTGGAAGGCTTTAAAGAAGTGGTTGTTCCTGGTGAAAATGGCCTGTTATTCAAGTCCGGAGACTCAAATGATTTGGCTCAAACAATTGTGAAATTAGAAAATGACAAAAAACTTTACGCAAAAATAAAACGGGGAGCAAACTCTTTCTCTCAACTATTGCCGAATTACGATTGGAATAACATAGCAAACCAATATATTGAATTATTCAAACATAACAAGAATAAATGAGAATAGTTTTCATTAGCAGAAAATACTGCCGTGGTGAGGCTTGGTGTAATCGACTTTTAGCCTATGCAAAAGAATTTCAAAACAAAGGAGTTGAAGTCACTCTTCTTTTTCTCATTGCCAATGAGCAGAGTGCTGATGCTGCCGAAGATTTTGCAGGTCTTGATGTTCGTTATATATCCGTGTTCAGTGACAATGACAATAAACTGGTCAAGTTGAAAACATATGGAACGGCTATTTTTAAAATTAGAAATCATATCAACAAGGGTGATGTATTATTTACGTCCGATGGGGGGGAGTTGTTTCTACCGTTCCTTTTCAAGCATCGTAAGAGCAACTATGTCTTTTCGGAAATCACGGAACATCCAGATATTTTCGGAATAGGTACTGACTTACATGGAATTAGTGGTTGTATAAAAAGGAGTCTCCATTCAATTAAGGTTGGATTCAATAATTTGTTGATTCGTAAACTTACGGGACTTTTTGTCATTTCAAATGGATTACGAAATTATTACTTGTCTCATGGAGTTGATCCTGGCAGAATCTGTAAGGTAAATATGTTTGTTGATACGTCTCGTTTTAACATTCCAAAAGAACAAAGTGAACGATATATAGCATATTGCGGTACAATGTCAACAGGCAAAGATGGTGTGGATATACTTATTAATGCTTTTTATCGATTTCAGAAAACCTATCAGGATTACAAATTGTTTCTGATAGGCCCCTACATGAACCAGAAGACAAAAGAAGTTGTAGAGAAGTTGATTGATTCCAAAGATTTGAAGGATTCGGTTGTCCTTACGGGAAAAGTTTCTCCATCCCAAATGCCCTCCCTATTGATGAACGCTTCTGTCCTAGCCCTCTCGCGGCCTGATAATATTCAAAATCGTAATGGTTTTCCAACGAAGTTAGGAGAATACTTAGCAACAGGAAACCCCGTCGTTGTAACAAGTATTGGAGAAATCCCTGATTATTTGAAAGAAGGCGAGAATGCATATTTGGCAGTACCAGGTGATGACGTTTCGTTTGCTAATGCATTATTGCGTATTGCTGAAGATTATGATACTGCTACAATTGTAGGCAATAGAGGTCGCGAACTGGCTTTGACAGATTTTTCAGCAGATGTACAAACAACTATTGCATTAAATCATATAAAAAAATTTTTAGTCGAGTAAGATGAAAGTACTTCTTTGTACGCCCTATTTAAAAGAACCAGGAATTTTCCGTGGGGGCATTAATATATGGGCAGATAATGTAATCAGCTATCGAAACCGGATAGTATCTGATGTGGAGTTAATGCCAGTGTCTTTTGATCGCAGAAACTATGTAAGTGTAGATTCTGGAATGATTCGTCGTATGTATCTTGGCCTAAAAGAGTATTCTTCTTCTGTTAAGAAAGCCATTCATATGATGGATAGTGACAGACCCGATGTGATGCATGTTTGCACAAGTGCTTCTATTAGCCTAACAAAAGATATCATGTTGCTTCGTGCCGCTAAAAAACGTGGCATTAAATCAATAATTCACTTCCATTTTGGCCGAATTCCTGAACTAATCAAAAAAAATAATTGGGAGTGGAAACTTCTGAAGAAATGTGCAGACCTTGCTGATGTAGCCATCACTATGGATATGAAGTCTTATAAAGTTCTTAAGCATAAAGGCTACCATACAGTTTATTGTCCAAATCCTTTATCCATGGCAATAATTGAGCAAATTGAGAAGGAAAAGGGTTCTATTGCACGTATTCCTGGAAAACTCCTTTTTATTGGTCATGTACTTCCTTCAAAAGGAGTGTATGAATTGGTTGAAGCTTGCAAACGACTTGATGGTATAGAGCTTCATATCATCGGTAAGGCAGAGGAGCCTGTATTGTCAGAACTGAAAACCATTGCCTCTGAAAAGAACGAAGGTAAGTGGTGCATCTTTCGAGGTGAGGTGCCTCATAATCAGGTGCTTCGAGAACTCATGTCCGCATCTATTTTTGTATTCCCGTCATATACCGAAGGATTCCCCAATGTAATACTCGAAGCAATGGCGTGCGGTTGTCCTATCGTCTCAACCAAAGTTGGTGCAATACCGGAAATGTTAGATATACAAAGAGGCTACAACTATGGGATATGTGTAGAGCCTCAGGATACAAATATGTTCTTTGATGGCTTAAAGGAAATGTATCAGAATCCTGATTATGCCAATAGATGTGCAAAAAGAGCGGAAAAACGAGTAAATGAGATGTATGCTGTTCCTGTGGTTTGGGAACAACTAGTTAAAATTTGGAGGTCGTAATATGTTACGTGCAATAAATCATAATTAATTCGCAAGGAATTTTGGTTCATTAGTTTTAAGAATCAAGCGTTATTTTATGCATAAGTCTAACTTTGCACAATGTGCTGATAGTGTGATAATTTCCCCCCATATCCGTATTAAACCCAAAGAATATTTTTCTTGGAAATAATATCGGCATCGGACCACAAGCCCACATTTCTGCACTTAATGCAAAGTTTATCTGCAATGGCAATTGTTCTATGGCTGAGGGGCTGACAGTTCATATTGGTAATCACACACGAGTAGTTAGTAAGTTCGTAACGGATATTACCGAAGCCAACAAGCCCGAGGGATATGATCATGATGTAATAGTAGAGCAAGACTGTTTGGATAGGTTCAAATGTCACCTTGCTTTCTGGCGTAACTATCGGCAGAGGGACAACTGTAGCAGCAGGAGCTGTCGTATCGAAGTCGATACCTCCGTATTGTATCTGCGGTGGAGTGCCTGCCAAGGTCATCAAGTTCTATTGGAATATCGACCAGTTTTTGGAGCACAAGGCGAAGTTGTATCCTGAAAAGGATAGATATAAAAGAGAACAATTAGAAGAATTCTTAAAAAGTATAACCCATAGTAACTACCTACGCTCATATTGTGTATGGTAGTGAAAAAGATCATTAACAATATGAGTGTATTAAAGCGATTGTCTTCAAACCCTACATTAAGAGGGTTGTTGACCTTTTATCGAGAGTATTTGGGAATCTCTAAACGTAAATTTGGATATGTTGGAAATGATGTAACCCTAATTCCCCCTCTTTGTTTATCAAATCCCAAGAATATATTTCTATATGGTAATAACGGCTTGAATCATGCTACTATCTTAACAACTAATGCCAAGTTTATTATGAAGCGGAATTCGGGTTCCGCATATGGATTGAAAGTTAGTACGGGTAATCATGCTAGGATTATTGGACATTTTTATAGATCAATAACAGAAGAACTTAAGCCCAAAGGGCTCGATCACGATGTTATTGTTGAAGAGGACGTTTGGATAGGAATGAATGTCACTATATTATCAGGCGTTACTATCGGCAGAGGAACAACTGTAGCGGCAGGAGCTGTAGTATCGAAGTCGATGCCTCCTTATTGCGTCTGTGGTGGAGTGCCTGCCAAGTTCATCAAGTTCTATTGGACTATCGACCAGATTCTGGAGCACGAGGCGAAGTTATATCCTGAAGATGAGAGATACACAAGAATACAGTTAGAGGAAATTTATTCGAAATGGCAGAAGTGTTAACAGGGAATAAATAAATTGAAGCAGTCGTTAAATTAAGAAAATGAATGCAATTACGAGTTTGCCAAATGTATGCAAATGCAAACCTGCGGTTGATCGGTACATTTGCGTTTTTGAATGTTTGTTTTATTGATAAGTCAGCTGTAGAAGCATGACCCCCAGTATTATCCCTTTAATTCAATACACCCTTCACCCGGAGACGACAGCCCCTCTGTCGCCTTCGGAACAGGATTGGTATGCTATATACGAAGAAGCAAAAAGACAGGCTTTGGTAGGCATAACCTTTTATGGTGTTCAGCAACTGAGAAAATCACATCCGGAATGCTCAATACCGGATAATCTCAAACTCCAATGGCTCTCCCAAGTAATACAGATTCAAAAACGCAACGAGTCCCTGGACGAGCATTGCCGGCAACTACAGAAAGAACTATCGCAGTCAGGCATACGCTCATCCATTCTCAAAGGACAGGCAATGGCACAACTCTACGGAGATGCACTTTCATCCCTGCGACAACCTGGAGACATAGACATATTGGTCGACTGCGGAAGGGAAAGAGCAATTGAATACGCGCACTCCTTGGGAGATGCGAATCCGCAATGGGACTACAAACACCTGCACCTCAAACGGTTCAAAGGGATTGAAGTGGAAATGCACTATATCCCGGAAATCCTGATGAATCTGAGCAAAAACAAACGCCTGCAAAAATGGTTTGAGGCCCATAAGGAGGAACTGTTTGCCGAAAGCAATGGCCTTGTAACACCAACCATTCGATTTAACCTTTTCTACATTCTCCTGCATATCTACCGGCATTTCCTCTATGAAGGGGTCGGCCTGCGGCAACTCTTGGACTACTACTTTGTCCTTAAGGCAGCGCAGGGAAGATATTTCGAAGAAACCATCTCAACCCTTAAGGAATTCGGAATGATACGCTTTGCAAAAGGCGTGATGTGGATAATGAAAACCATTTTTCTTCTTGAACCGGAGTATCTTCTATGCGACCCCGATGAAAAAGAAGGAAGATACATCCTTGAGCAGGTAATGTGCGGCGGCAACTTCGGGCATCATGACAAAAGGCTCTCCGAAGCTCCTTCAGGGAAAATCGGCTCAGTATACAGAATTGTTAAACATAACCTTCATCTCCTCTCTCACTATCCCACTGATGTCCTCTGGGCTCCTGTATGGATAGTATGGCATTGGGGATGGAAAAAAACAAAACAGGTTTAGTGTATGTCAAAGAAAAGAATACTATTCATTTGTCAGTATTTTTATCCTGAAGTGTTTAGGGGAAATGATATCGCATTCCACTGGGCACAACAAGGCCACGATGTCCATGTAATTGCTGGAATACCGAATTATCCTGAAGGCAAATTCTTTAAAGGGTATGGCATTCTAAAAAAAAGAAAAGAGGTTTTGAATGGCGTGCGTGTAACTCATCTTCCCATTGTACCTCGTGGAAAAGGAAAAATAACCTTGATGCTCAACTACTTTAGTTATTTTATTGTAGCTTGGGTATATGTGCTATTTCACTCTATATTTCACAAGTATGACTTTGTATTTTGCCAGCAACTATCACCTGTAATGATGTCTGTTCCGGCAATACTATATAAGAAGATACGAAGAGTTCCATTATACACATGGGTTTTGGATTTGTGGCCAGAAAGCCTTAGTGCTGCAGGAGGGATTAACAATAAACACATCCTTTCTTTTTTCAAAAACTTCGTGGGAAAAGAATACAGGTACAGTGACAAGATTCTGACTAGTTCAAAAAGTTTTGATGCTAGTATATTAGAGTACGGAGATTATTCCAAAAAGATTGTTTACTTTCCACAATGGTCTGATGGAGAGACACAACAAATGACTGATACGACTTTCCAACTACCTAATATCCCATCAGGTTTTGTAGTAATGTTTGCTGGAGCCGTTGGAGAGGCGCACGGAATGGAGTGCAATATGCAGGCAGCTCTAATCACAAGGGAGCACAAAGACATCAAATGGGTAATTGTTGGAGATGGAAGAAAACTAGATTGGGTTAGACAATTTGTCAAGGAGCATTCATTGGAGGAAACGGTTTTCACTATGGGAAGATATCCATCCGAAACTATGCCTATGTTCTTTAATAAAGCGGATGTTTTGCTAGTATCATTGACTGATTCTCCACTCTTTAACATGTATGCTCCGGCAAAAATCAGTTCATACATGGCGGCAGCGCGCCCAATTGTTGCTTGTCTTAACGGAGAAGGTGCTGAAGTGGTCAACACTGCCGGCTGCGGCTGGACGGTTCCCGCTGGAGATGCTAACGGGTTAGCTAATTTAATTATTGAACTTTCGCAGATGGAGAAATCCGAGCTTGTTAAAATTGGTCAAACGGGAAAGGTATTCTATGATGAACATTTTGACAAACCGAAATGTTTACATAGACTGGATGAAATAGTTGGAGTCACCCCGCAAGTAGGAGCGTGAACGAGCCGGAATTTACCATATGGGAGACGACGAAGCCCTTTCTACCAATGAACTGATTGCAGTCATCTGCGAAGCAATGGGAAAGAAAGCGCATATCTGGCGCCTGCCAAAAGGACTGATGAACGGCATCGCCAAACTTGGCGGTTGGCTCCACCTCCCCCTCAACCCACTCCGCATGCAGAAACTCACTGAAAACTATGTCGTCAGCAACGCCAAAATAAAAGTCGCCCTCGGCATTGTGCAGATGCCGGTACGGGCAAAGGACGGACTGATGGAAACGATAAAGAGTTTTGGGGAATAACTTCCCCATTCCGGACGATACACGGTCAACTTCCAATGACACACATTCACTGGCAATGCACACTCTTGATTCCAACTCTCTCTGAACCTGGTCCCAGGGAGGAAAAAGAGGCCGCATGTTCATATATTTCGTCGGACTCATCCTTGCTTCATACGTACGATCCGTATGGCAGAAGGACGATGTGTTGCGCAAGAAGGTCTCTTATATCTACAAGGCTAAATCGACAACCCGCAAAAGAGGTCGCCCGACTAAGCCGAAAGTGGAAAAACAAGAGTTTTAGGTATACGAAATTGATAAACTCAGATATACATAACAAATGAATTTACTATTCGTTTTAGGCAATGGTTTTGATCTACAATTGGGGTTGCCGACAAGTTACCACGATTTCTATCAGTATTATGTAAATACGCCTTCTTCATCTACAGCAATCGCAAGACTCAAGGATGAAATTTCAGCTGATCAACAGAATTGGTCAGATTTGGAGCTTGCCTTGGGAAAGATAACCGCTGATTATTCAGATGTTGGTACTTTCTGCGAAGTGTATGATGATATTCAAATAGAATTACATAGGTATTTGATGAAACTCGATGAGTTGATGCAAGCAGGTACTATAACTGTCAATTCGACTTTGGATATCTTTTCCGATGGCTTAGCCTCGCCAGAAAAATACTTCAGCAAAGAGGTGAGGGAAAGTATAGTATCCGAGTATAATCGTATATTTGCTTATCACAAATCAAGTCACATTAATGTCCAAATACTATCCTTCAATTATACTCATACGGTCGAGAGTTTGTTGCATAATCCCAATTTACCAAAAAGTATTGCAGGGAGCCAAATAATTCTAACATATCTTAGGCATATCCACAGAGATTTATCGCCTGAGAATTCTGTTTGGTTAGGAGTTGATAACGAGGAACAGATACTAAACCAGCCTTTTCGAACAACTGAAGAAGTTAGACTCCGGTTAATAAAACCTGAAATCCTGAATGAAATTAGCCCTGTTATCGTTAATGATATCGATAGAACAATATCTGAAGCAGAGGTAATATGTCTATTTGGTGTTTCATTGGGGGATACTGACATAACTTGGGCACGCAAAATTGGAACTATGGTGGCAAAGGGTGTTACGACTATGCTATTTGTGAAAGATGACAAAACGTTTAAGACAGACAATGCCAAATTGGTTGCGCAACGCAGGTTAAAAAACCAATTCATTGATAAATTGAAAAATGTGGGGATTCCTATTGATGAGACACTCCTTGATATCAACATTGAAATCAACTCTCCCATCTTCAGGAAAGACACTCCAAATCCCCACGAAGACAATCTCAAGATACTTCATGAGGCCTTGAGTATTCAAAAAAATGATATAATTTAGCACAAGTTTTGACGTGTATTCATATATGGAGACTACACTTTCTACAAAACAAAAGAAACAATTCGGAATTAGGCGAAGATAATAAGAACTGTATTTTGTGTTTTAGACAAATAATGATATGACTACTTGGCTTACATATTTGATAATCACGGTCCTGCTACTTGCGGCCGAATTGGTGTATTTCCGCATTGCGGACAAATGCAACATCATAGACAAACCCAACCAGCGTTCTTCGCACAGCAGCATAGTGCTTCGCGGTGGAGGAATCATCTTCGTGCTCGGGCTATGGATATGGGCAGCCTTCTTCGGCTTCCATAACATATGGTTCCTTATCGCCGTCACCCTTGTCGCCGGAGTAAGCTTCATCGACGACATCCACTCCCTGCCGGACAGCGTCAGGCTTGTAGCACAATTCGCGGCCATGGCCCTAATGTTCTATCAACTGGACATGCTCCACTGGAACATGTGGTGGATAATCCTCATAGCAATGATAGTCTGTGTTGGAGCCTCCAACATCATCAACTTCATGGATGGAGTGAACGGCATCACGGGAGCATATGCCATGGCTTCCCTGCTGCCGCTGTTCCTTCTGAACAAGGGGCTTGGCTTCGCGGACGAATCCCTGATTGCCGTAGTTGCGCTTGCAGACATCGTATTCTGCTTCTTCAACTTCCGCCCGAAGGGGAAGGCCAAATGCTTCGCCGGGGACGTGGGCTCAATCGGAGTAGCATATATCCTGCTATTCCTCATAGGCTCGCTCATTCTCGCTACGGGCGACGTGACATATCTCATTCTCCTGCTGGTCTATGGCGTGGACGGATGCCTTACCATATGCCATCGCATCCTGCTGCATGAGAACCTGGGCGAGGCGCACCGCAAGCATGCGTACCAGCTGATGGCCAATGAATTGCGGATAGGGCATGTGAAGGTTGCGTCCTTCTACGCGCTGCTGCAGCTCGCTGTGTCGCTGGGATTCATATACCTCTGCCCTGCACTTGCGTCCGCGACTGGACTGTCGCTTGTGGCTTGGCATTGGATCTACCTTGCTGCCGCCCTGGCGCTGCTCGCACTCGCCTATGTGCTGTTCAAAAAGAAGTACTACCACCTTCATGAGGAGTATCTCGCATCATTGAAATAATCGCTTTCCCACATATGAAACTCACCACTTCCTTACTCGACGACCTCACCGCCCGGGCGAAGGCCTCGCCACGCCTGAGAATGAACCTCGACCTGCGTAATTCTGCAGAGGACGGTAGCCAGCGTATGCTCAACGCCCTGGAGCCGGGGACCATATTGCCGATTCACCGGCACACCCGCTCCACGGAAACGGTAGTGCTGATCCGCGGGTCGGTGCGGCAGAACTACTACAATCCTGACGGCAGCCTCAGAGAAAGCTTCATCGCCGCCGCCGGCACTTCGCCCAACTCCCCCACTGCCGATTGCATGGGCTTCAGCGTCCCTGCTGGCCAGTGGCACAACACCGAATGTCTCGAATCCGGAACCGTATTCATCGAATGCAAGGACGGCGCTTACGCCCCTTTGGGGCCGGAGGATGTACTGGGGTGAATAGGGTGCTTCTTCCCAGCTATTCCCGGTCAGTGTTACGGTGATACCTGGGCAATTTTCGACGGCAATTGACAGGATAGAGCACACCGGAAAGATGAAGTTCATCACCCCGTTCGTTGGCACTCAGGTAGCCTGAAACGAAAACATGCACATGGAAAAGTGCTTTCACAGAGGAACTATGCCTCTGTCATTGAGAATGGAAAATAAATCCGGCCGAACCGACCGGAATGAGAAATAAAAACGTAAATTTGGTGACCCGAACGCAGAAATGGATGGGATCAGTCGGCTGCTTCGGTCAAATTGAAAAACATTACACGACAATGCCTATAATAAAGAGTTGTAGGAGAAATAGCGTTCAATAGGTGGGGTAGGATGACCATACTATGCAAAAGGGTAAAGACAGAATAAAATCAGTCGTTGTCCAGGTTCTCAAGGGAATCGGGATGGTTGGATTGTGCCTTTTGCTCGTGTGGGGGCTAAGGGAGCAGATTCATGTGGCCATTGATAAATGCTTGGTGCCGTTGTTTGGGTTTAAAGGGAATGAGGCGTTGAGCTTGTTCTTTTTGGTGGTCACGTTCGCCATTGGAGTTCTGCTGGTTGCGCGTTATTGTGTTGAAGGGAAGGTAGTCTCTATGCGGGATGCATTTTTGCTGTTGGTGTCAGTGGGACTGTATGGGTTATTCCGCTGTTGGGATGGGTATTATCAATTTGAGGAGTATTGGGATTGTGGCATTGCATATACAGATGGATTCGCGATTGAGGCGTTAGCGCTTTTGTTGGTGTTTGCTATTCAGCGGGTTCGCCTGCTGTTTGAAAAGCCTAGAGAGGAGCAGTCGGAGCGTTTTTCTACAGATTTACCAATTGAGTCTTTTGACGAAGATATGTTTGAACTTCATGGTTTGGTGAAGAGGATCGTGAAGTATATTAAGCAAACTGATGTCTCAAAGCATTCATTCAGTATTGGCATTGTCGGCAACTGGGGAGAGGGGAAGTCTTCATTGATGAATCTCATTAAAAAAGAGTTGAAGAGTGAGAAAGATTATCTGATTATGGACTTCCGCCCCAGGGCTTCCAAAGATGTTAATCACATCCAGGAGGATTTCCTGGAGTCTCTGCGTCGGGTCTTGGCTCCCCATCATTCCGGTATGCGCAGAACCATCGCCCAGTATGCAGATACTATCAATGTCGCAACAGGAACACCAGAATTGATTAAGTGGTTGCTGAGTCTGCTGCGCATTGGAGTATCCAAAGATGTATCTGCATCGCGAAAGGCACTTGAGGATGCGATTCTGGATACAGAGAAGAGTATTATTGTCTTTGTGGATGATCTGGATCGCTTGACGGCTAAAGAGATTCTGGAGGTGCTGAAAGTCATAGATAGGAATGGCGCGTTTGCCGGGCTTTATTTCTTGACCGCTTTTGACAAAAAGTATGTCAATGATACACTGACTAAGAAATTAGGAGCTCCTGGAAAAGGAAACTACTCAGACAAATACTTCTCAGTTGAAGTTCGTTTGCCGGCTCATCCTTCCTATCGCTTGATTGACCTTCTGCAGGAATTGTTGAAGGAGGCTGTTACCAAACAAATTCTGCTAAGTGTTACTGAAGAGGATGTCAAAACGTGTTTGCAGCAGAACAGTACCCTTATTCTGAAGCGGTTAAAGACTGTACGAGACGTGAAACGTTTTGTTAATCAATTCATCTATAGCTTTGTAGGCGTGCAGGAAGATGTGGTCTTTGCTGATTATTTGCTGCTGGAGCTCATCAAGTTCTCTCATCCTGAGGAATTTGCGGCCCTGCATCACTATGAGTATATTCAACCTGGAACTTTTACCGATGCTAGTAATGAGCTTTGGTATCTGAATGACAGTTTAATAACTCGAAAAGAGAATGGAACTGTTGTTGCTCCAGCCAACCCGCCTGGGAGTTATGATATACTGACTAGGTTGTTCCCCGAACCGAAGGCTTATACTAGATGGTACGGGGAAAGAGACAAGAGGATATATTCAAAGTCCGCCTTTGAGTTTTATTTCTTCAATTACGAATATACCCATCTGACTCAGGAACAACTGGCTCACTTGTATGAAGTGCCTTTGGCAGAGGCGTGTTCAAAAATCTCTAGTTGGTCTTCGGAAGAAAAGCGCGATTTGACGAATTATCTCTTGACAAGGGATGTGGCTGGATTTAAGAACCAGGCAACGCTGCAGCGATATTATCAGCTGACACTATATGCCTATGGTAAGATAGGTAATATCAATTATTGGGGTGTCTTGTTCGACTTGGTAAGGAAAGACGATGTGTCGGACATGATGCATCGTTATTCTATCAAGACAAAAAAGGATTACCTCTCTTGGTTACACGAAACTTTAAAAGTATTTTTGAGTATTGATCCACAGACTGCGTCAGAGTTCTTGATTCAGACAATCAAGCATGTGACGGAAGACCCAACCAACGAGGCAGAGATGGCAATGTCGCTTTCAGATCTCCAAGATGTAGCATTGCAGATAGCTAAAGAGTATTTGGTGTCTATTGACCTGCCTGGTTGGAATCCCATAGTCGCTATGTATATGACACAGATTCCTCAGGACCGTGAGAATCTAGTCCCTACAGCGGCAACTCTTTTGCGCAAATCTATGACAGAGCATTTTGAGAAATACTCCAACAAACTGGTCACCATCACGACAACTGCAGATAAAAAGGGCCTGGCCACTTATCATCAAGCCTTTCAGCTTACAAAAGTTTTTCCTGAACCCCATGTGTTTGGTAAGATGATTCACCTTAAGAAATATGATTCTGCGCCCGAGATAAATCTCGTGAGAAGTCTCTGGCCACTCTATGCATCAAACGGCTATGCTCCTGTCATCTTCTATGTTGGAACGGATATGAATGCCGTAAAAGATTCTCTGTTCGCGGATTATATTGGCTTCCTGAACACCTTCAAGAAGATTGGACGTGAAATAGTAAAGACAGAAAGAGAGTGGAATATAGGACAGGACTACTTCAAAGCACAAGAATACATTGACAATCTCCATCAACTCGATTCACAACTGAGCAACATCGCTTTCAACCTTAAAATGAAAGACGACTATAAGACCTGGATTCAGGATGTCATATCCTCAATAACTGAACAAAGAAAGGTCGCCCTTCTGCTGACTACCGACGAGCTTCAACCTGGTGATTTTGTTACACTCAGTTCCGAGCCAAGCGTGGATCGCCCTGAAGCCTATCCCGATTATGATGTATTCAGTGTGGAATCCATTCTTTCGGAAACGCAAGTCAAACTCAAAGAAACCCCGGACCCTTTCCCCATTTCAGAACTCCGCGCCATTCCTATCGACGCTCAACTCCGCGACATCATATACTTTGATCCTGTAGTCCTCACAAGCTCCGGTAAATCCCGTGCAGACTACTCACCTTTCATGGAGCATTTCAAAAGATTTCACAACAACAAAGGCCAGACCTACTTTGAACTTGTAAAAAAAGCCAACCTTCACTTTGTACACCAGGTGCAGCACTGGCTAAAATCCACCCACAATCAAACGCTCAAGCTCAAGCATCAAGAATTTAGTCCAAACTTTCACGCTTCGCTTTAGAATACAAGGCCTCAACCCTCACTTTTTCCACGTAAATGACCCAAGATGAACTCTGGCTCGCCAAGTGGCAAGAAGTCATTGACTTCCTAGATACTTATTCCGGACGATACCCGTTCAGCATTCCGGTGATACCTGTTCAAGTTTAGGTGGCAATCACTGTTCAAATTTGGATGGCAGTGGACATCAATCAGCGGGATACTTGTATGTGATACAACAGAGAAGTAACAAATGTGGCTTCCAGATGGTTGTGGGCCATTTTGCTGACCTCAGCAAAATGGCGTGATGCGAAAACATCAAATTAAAGTGGGATGTTCAGGCTAATAATTTCTCTGCCTCGCCCACATGAGCGAAGAGGGTTGGGAACAGAAATATGTCAAAGAAGCCTTTGACACAAACTGGGTTGTCCCTATGGGACCGAATGTAAATGCCTTCGAGAAAGACCTTGAGGCATTTGCCAACAGCAAGACTGACGGCAGCCGCTTGACCGCAAAGAGAAGACCGGCAAGTATCCGAAGGCCATTGTTCCGGTAGCACTCTATGGTATGCCATATCATATCGACAAAATCCTTGCAATCGCAGAGAAATACGGAATCCCGGTTGTTGAAGATGCTGCCGAAGGTATGGGTTCCCGTTTCAACGGCCAGGTCCTCGGCACATTCGGAAAGTACGGCGTGCTCTCATTCAACGGCAACAAGATGATCACCACTTCCGGTGGCGGTGCCCTCATATGCCGCAACCCTGAAGAGGCCAACGAGATTATGTGGTATGCAACCCAGGCCCGCGATGCATATCCTTACTATCAGCATACTGCCATCGGCTACAACTACCGCATGTCAAACGTATGTGCCGGTATAGGCCGCGGCCAGATGACCGTTCTCGATGCGCATATCGCTCATCACAAGCACGTCCAGTCCCTCTACGAGGAACTCCTTGCTGACGTTCCGGGGGTTCATATCCACAAGCAGCCTGCAGACCCTCGCTTCGATGCAAACTTCTGGCTCTGTGCAGCAACTCTTGATCCTGAGGTGCGCATCCAGGGACAGGAGAATGCTTACAAGGAGGTAATCAAGACCGCAGTCGGCGGTGCTGCCGGTGTTATCCATCAGGTGGACTCAGCTACAACCGATTGCCAGCCGAATGAGAATGTCGAGGCTCTTCGTGTCTTTATGCTCGGCAAGAAAATCGAAGCACGTCCTACCTGGAAGCCTATGCATAAGCAGCCTGTATATGCCGGAGCACCGGTCTATACCAACGGCGTGGAGGAAGACCTCTTCAAAGTAGGCTTCTGCCTGCCTGCAGGCCCGTATGTTTCAGATGATGATGTTCGATATATCGTGGATTGCATCAAGGAGGCGATTGTAAAGGAATAATGGTCTGAATATCAGATTTTAAGTTTGATTATCTCCCTTTGTCTGGACTTACACTATTCATCTGAGAGGTTGCAGTTGCCGAAGGTTGAGAAGTGTTGTCCGGTTTTGATGAGGTGTGCATCTTGTGTAAGCGCCGCACCGCAGTCGGAATATACGCTCTCCGACTGCTGCAACTCAAGCGCTCCGGGCGGCTCGGCCCAAGGGCCGCCCTCGCGCTTGCCTGCTGCGGGGAGGGGGATTGAGTATAGAGATATTCTATGTAACTTTTATAAAGGAATCTAATGTTTTAACGCAACTACCAATTGTAGTGTAAATGAGTAACATATGCATATAGAAGTTTTAGATTCAAAAGGAATTGATGGCGGAAAAAAATGGTTTCTCTGTCAAGGTAATTTATTTGACTATCTATCTGAATTGAAACAAAACTTTTCAACTTTTACTATTCAACGTAGAATAGTAAAGAATAGGTTCCTTGATGGGCTTTATAATACAATTCTTTCAGGCGAGCCAATCCCGTCGTTTGATAGCAGCGGAATGGATGTACCACCCGTATCACTTTGAAATGTACCAGTCATA
>ERZ780207.156-NODE-156-length-86247-cov-28.855462_pt1 | contig 86247 bp, 78 predicted proteins | sample MGYA00510977_ERZ780207 | MGnify/ENA primary metagenome ERZ780207 (study PRJEB29588, sample SAMEA2151383) | human gut metagenome | biome: human gut; feature: human-associated habitat; material: faeces | place: Denmark | collected 2008/2010 ...
TAACTGCTTGGCGACCGCTTGCATACCACGTTAGTCAACTGCTATATAGTTACCTTTATTTTTCGTAGGTACACCTTTTGTCTGTGAGAGTGCTGTTATTTCCCTCATTAATTTATTTACATGGGTGTGAATCCAAACGGTACGCTTATCTCACCGTCAATCTTCTTTGAATACGTCATAAGACCTTTGGCTTAAAGTATTTATGATAACATATTCCGAGATCCTGGTACACATTGTGTGCGCAACTAAAAATATTCTTAAAACACCTAAAAATATTAGGAGATATGATTTTTATTCTTATCTTTGCATCCGTAAGATAATATTCGCGCGTTTGTTAACTTAAAGAATCGAGCAATGAAACAGAGACTTACTGCAAAAGAGGAAGATGTGATGAACATCATCTGGGCCAAAGGCGAGGTGTTTATCCGTGACATCGTCGCGGCGCTTCCCGACCCGAAGCCGAACTACAACACCGTGGCGACACAGGTGAAATTCCTTGAGGATAAGGGATTTGTCAAGCGCAAGCCGATGGCGAACTCTTTCCAGTACAGTCCTGCGCTCACGGAACGTGACTATCACGGGACTACCGTCGGGGACGTTGTCTCCCGTTACTACAACAACTCCTACATCAGCCTTGTCTCCCAGTTCGTCGAAGAGGACAAGATGGATGTGGAGGACCTTAAAAAACTCATTTCTCAAATCGAAAGCAAAAGGAAATGATCGCTTACATCGTAACGAGCGGGTTGCTGCTTTCCGTGTTTTACGCATTCTTTATGTTGCTGATGCGGAAGACCACCTTCTTCACTTTCAACCGATTCTCCTTGATGGCTGGCAGCCTGCTTTGCTTGGCTCTGCCGCTCATCCATTGGGATTTCAGCGGAACCGCGGTCTCGAACGTCATCCCGATCCTGACCCTGCCGCAAGCGGTGGTCAGCGCGGAAGGCGGAACCCTGAACGCGGCAGACAAAGGAATATCCTGGCTCGGAGTCGTTTCAGGAATATACTTTCTCGGGGCCTTCGTTGTCTTGATTATGAATATCTTGTCCGTAATCCAGACATCCCGTATGATAGCCTCTGGCGAGCATATTCAGAAAGAGGGGTTCAAGGTTACTATCGTGGACGCTCCGGTGGCATCATTCAGTTTCCTGGGGCATATTGTGATCAGCCGTGAGGATTTTACCGCTACCCCGGTGATTCTGACGCACGAGATGAGCCACGTGAGGAAGCACCATTCTGTTGACGTGCTGCTGTTCTCGGTCGTCACCATCCTGCACTGGTTCAATCCTCTCGTCTGGCTTGCCAGGGCTGAACTCAAGATGCTTCACGAATATGAAGCCGATGAATCTGTGATCAATCAAGGAGTGAACGCTGCTGACTATCAGCTGCTTCTTGTCAAGAAGGCTGTCGGTGAGCATCGTTTCCGGCTTGCGAACGGTTTCAACCACACAAAACTTTCAAATCGAATCGCTATGATGATGTCAGAAAAAACTAATGGATGGTTCAGGCTTGCGTATGTCGTCTGCATACCACTTCTTGTTTGCACATTGTGCTTCAGCAGTTTCACAAAACCGGATTCAACCGGATCGTTGTCCGATGAGACAATGATCTCGGAAACAGCGCCAGAGAACGTCTCGGTTACTGTCACCGGGGAAAGTCGCAACGATATTAACATAGATGTTACCACCGATGATGATGAACCTGTCCCATTCCAAATGGTGGAGACCAAACCGGTGTTCCAAGGCGGTGACGCGAGCAATTTCGCCAAATGGGTCAATGAGCATTTGATCTACCCGGAGGATGCTCAGAAAGCTAAGAAACAAGGTCGCGTCGTTGTTCAGTTCACTATCACAAAGACAGGAAAAATGGAAAACGTCAAAGTCTTGAGAGGAACCTTCAAATCCTTGGATGAGGAAGCGTTGAGAATTGTCAAATCTTCTCCTGTATGGGAACCAGGTAAGATGCAGGGCAAGGCGGTCGATGTCACCTACACATTCCCTATCGTATTCCGACTCAAATAATGAGATTAAGCTACAAATTATTGATTACGATCAGCTTGCTTGCGTCGCCACAGATTGTGGCGGCGCAAGTGGCCGATCCACAGTCAGACCGGAACGCGGCCTTGAGTGAGGCCCGGTACCTCAAGAGTATATTCAAAATTGACGAGGCGATCGAGAGATTGTCCGCTTTCGTCACTCCGGACCGTTTCGATGAGGAGATTATGTCCGAGCTGGCGGACTGTCATTTCCAGAACGGGGACTACGAGTCCGCCGCAGGGACATATTTCCTGCTGACCTCCAAGTTCCCGCGGAACATCCTGTACAAAGTCAAGCAGATGCAGACTTTCTACAGGATGAAGGCTTTCGCCCAGAGCGCTGAGGCCGGGAAGGCGGTGCTGCAACTTGACACGATACCGGCCATCGCCGCGTTGGTGGGGGACTCGTTCAATCAGGCGGATATGCTGGACTCCGCGCTGACATACTATCGGCTCACGCTGTCTCTTAAACCATTGAATGAAAGCGTAGTGAGTAAAGCCGCGCGGATTCTCCTCTCTCGCCGGGACTATGACGGTGCGATCCGTCTGACAGATGAATATCTTGCCTTGGATCCCGACAATTTCACCATCGCCCCGATCAAAGGTCTGGCACACTATTCCAAGAATGAATATGCCCCTGCGATCGATGTCTTTGAGCGTCAGGAGAAACTTGGTAACGATTCCTATCCGGTCCACTATTATCTCGGACAATGCTATTGGCACACGGAGGTCATGTATCGTGCGCAGGAAGAACTCCTTGCGGCTTGGCAGATTGATTCAAGCGATGTTAATCTGGCATATTCAATAGCGGCGGTCTATGCCGACAGCAACCGTTCTTTTGAGAAAGAGGTCAAACCGTGGCTTGACAAGGCGATGAACATGCTTCAGCCGGATCCGCTGATTATGTTCAGGCTTTATCAGCAATATGGTCTCGGAGAAGCGAAACTTTTCCATTGGGACGAGGCTATCGCTCATTATCAGAAGGCATACGGTTACAATCCGAAATTCATCTCCGCCCTTACCAACATCGCCTACTGCTACGAGCAGAAAAAGGACTACAAATCCGCCCTCGAATGGTACGAGAAGTACTTGAAAGTCGCCAAGCCTGGTTCACGAGGCTACAATTTCGCCACCCAAAGTGTCAAGTACCTCAAAGGTGAGCTCTTTATGGAGGAGAAGTAAGGCGACATATTCATCATCATAAAAGGCTGCGGTTCCGGATAAATTGCGTATATTGCCGTCACTAAAACAGACGGTTATGAGGAAGATTCTGGTTTTGTCAGTGATGATGTTGGCTTTGTGCCCGGTTATGCACGGGCGGGAGGCCAGAGTTGCTGAATATCCGGATATTTACGGACATTATCTCAAGAGGGAGTGGAGGCGGTACGAGCGGCTTTCCAGGCGTGACAGGCCGGAGAAAGAGATCGCTCTGCTGACGTTCATCAAAGAACAGGCGCTGAAGAACCGGCTGGACAAGGATTACTACGATGCTGTGGTAACTATCGGCACGACACAGGCGCGGAGGAACTGGAAGCTGCGGGACTCTTTGAGAAACGTATTGACGGAAGAGTTCATCAAGGCCGGAAAACCCATAATGGCATATTCATTAATTAATTCGGGTGATTTGGGACGGCAGGAATTTGACGCGCTGCGGTTCGCGGAAGATAATGCCGAGGTCTTGAAAAAAGGAAAAAACGATGATTTTTGGAGGCTTGGCTACTGGGGAGAAGGCTATGTCTGCGACCACGAATTCATCCCTAATGACTATGAATATATTCTTTGGCACTGTCTGTCAGACGCTTCCGCGCACGACAAGGCTTTGGAGCTCTTGAAGGATGCGGTCGCCGGGAACTTTCCTCAAGCTGCGTTGCTTGCCTATAGTGAGGCGCTTCGCAAGGATGGAGACAAGGAACTGGAACGCCTCGCCACGGACTGGAGCGGAAGCGTGGTGGCTTTGCTGCCGAGGAAGGTGCTGCTTAAAAGGGAATATGACAGGTTGGTCAAGGAGGGCGGAACATCGCGGCAGTTTGCCGAGCTTGACTCCAAATGTCAGGCTTTCGAGAAAGAGCGGGAGTCGTATATTCCAAAATATGTAAGTTCGGATCTTCTCTTTGTTTCCTCTAATGATGTGAATAAGATAATCGCTGAGGAATGTGGAGGTGTGATTTCGTCATTGATTGATAGGCTGGAGGATAAGGATGTTTCCGTGTTGGTCCGTGAAGACACCGTGCTGGTTCGGTTCCGGAATATCAAGTCGACCAATCTGTCGGTTGAGAGCCAAGGTAAGGGTGTGTTCCGTAAGAGGCTCGACAATCCGGTCCGGAGTTTTTACGTCTGGGACACTGTGAAGGTGGCTCTGCCGGAGCTGGAGGATGGAGACTATTGGATCAAGGTTTCCGGCTCCGGGAAAGAGGCCGAGATCTCGTACGTTCACAAGACAGTGTCCGTGGCTGTCAGGAAGCAGGGTGGCGGATTCGCGGTTTTCCCTGCTGATTACATCACCGGAGAGCCTTTCAAGGAGGTCGATGTCAAGATGACGAGAGGGGAGTGGGTGCTCTCGGCGCATCTGAGCATTGATGGATTCACGTTATTGCCTTCCGAGATGCAGGAACTGGCGGCTAAGAAGTCCGGACTTGAGTGCAAGGTTGTCTGCTCGGTGACGGATGGGAAAGCTGTTCGGCTCAGCAAGGAGGTTGTCATTGTCAAGGCGTCGTATCTTGACCGTCTGGTCACTTCGACAAGCTCAGTGACCAGTAGGGCTTTGGTCGCTGAGCCTGTCGAAGCGACCGTAGGGAATCATTCTGAAACAGAAACCTACGGCCGAATATTCAACGACCGTGGAGCCTACAAGCCCGGCGACACAGTCCGGTTCAAAGCCGTGATGTTCCGTGGAGATATTCATAAACAATTGGAAGTCATCGGAAAAGAAAAGGCATTCAAGGCCGCGTTATACGATTCTCAGATGAATATGATCGAGGAGAAGTCGTTCCGCACCAACGATTTCGGGTCCTTCGCCGGAGAGTTCGTCATTCCGAAAGGGCGGCGCAACGGGCTGTTCAAGATTGCTGTTGCCAATGGCGACAAGGAGATTACGTCCAGAATGTTCAGGGTAGAGGATTTTGTACTGCCAACGTTCGATTTGACTTTTGATGAGCAGGAATCACTTTATTTCGCCGGAGATTCCGTGACCGTCTCCGGAAAGGTCGAGAGCCTCTCGGGGCATAGCCTCGCTTCCGCCCGGATGACGTTAAAGGTGTCGTGTGACGGGAAGACAGTGGATGAAAAAGAGATAAAGTCCTCATCGGACGGACGTTTCAGTTATAGATTCAAGGCGAAGGATCAAGGACGATATTCAATCAATGTGACCGTGAAGGACGAGACAGGGGAGACCAGAGCGTTTGACACGTCGGTCAATGTCTATAATGTGATCAAGCTTGATGTCCGTCTGGTTAACGGTATTGACGGGAATCTGTTGCTTGCTGATCTGAACGAATCTGGCAAGGTGTCACAGGGAATCGTGACCGAAGACAAGGCTGTTTTTGCGTTGGAAGTCCGTGACAGATTCAGTAAAAAAGTGAAGTCTGAGATTCGCTATGAGTTCTTGGACATTTCCGGAACTGTCCTGCAGACAGGTAAATGCGCATCCGGAGATGAGATTGACTTGCCGACAACGGCTGACGGACTTTATGTTCTCCGGGCATATTCAGAGAAAACGGACAGTCTTGGCAAGGTGGTCAAGGCGGAGAAAGAATTTAACCTTGTGAAGGTGAGCCGTGAGGCGAAGTCGCTTGTGGCTCCTGCTGTCTGTCTTCTGTTGCCGGGTAAGACCGAAGTCGCTCTTGGCGAGGACATCGTTATGACGCTTGGAGCTTCTGTGGCACCATTATGGGCAGTCGCGACTATGCTTGACTGTGGCGGGAATATCCTTGAATCCAGAATGGTTACGATGGACGGCTCGTCTGCCGGTTCGCTGCGAGAATTGCGTTTTCGCTACCCAGCTGGAGCTGATGGCCCTGTCAGCATCCAGTTGCTCTTCTTTAAATATGGCCGCTTCTTTAAGTACGAGCATACTTACAACAGACTGTCGGACGAACTTGATATGCCTCTGGATTTCAGCGCCTTCACCGATGTCACCAATCCTGGCACTGAATATACCGTCAAGGTCCGCGTCCCGGATGGCATCGAAGGCCTCGCGGCGATTTATGACAAGTGTCTTGATGCGGTCAGAAAGGAGATCTGGAATCCGGTAAGGCTTGAACCTAAGGCCGTTTCGGATGTCCAGATGGATATAGCCTGCGGATATATCACGAACAAGTCTTTAGGTAACATCTGTAGTGGATTTTCTTCCGGAATAAACGGCATCGTGACGGATGCGAACGGGGATCCGCTGATCGGAGCGTCAGTCATCGTGGACGGCACCTCCTATGGCACATCAGCTAACCTTGACGGGTATTTCTCACTTGACGCAAGTCCTGGGACGCTGATAACAATCAGTTACATAGGCTACCGGAGTGTGACATTACGAGGAACTTCGGGAATGAATATCGTCCTTGAGGAAGACGAGTCACTGCTTGATGAGGTGATGGTGATTGGTTACGGAGTCGCCTCCAAATCGGCACGGCGTCGTAAGAACCGTTCCAATGATTCGGGACGCAATTATGAAAAATCTGAGTCAAGTGCTTCTGCCGCCGCTGATTATGATTTCACATCCGTGGCTGTCAGAAAGATATTCTCAGAATCTTTGGCCTTTGAGCCGTTCCTCTATCCGGAAAACAACGAGGTCAAATTTACGTTTAAGACATCTGATAAACTCTCGACCTATCACGTTTTGTTCTTCGCTCACGACAAGGCGATGCGCAATGGCACATTGACAAGGGATTTCACCGTGACCGTGCCTGTAAAAGTCTCCGTCAACGCTCCGAGGTATCTTTACTCTGGAGATGAATGGACATTGACGGCGACCACCGTCGGCAATTCAGACGCGGTGATAGAGGGCGAGATGAAGATCCTTGAATATTCAAGAAGCGGCGAAGCCATTGACTCGCTGAAAGTTCCAGTGACGGTGAACGGTCGTGAACAATCGGTCGTTTCTTTCCCGGTTGATGTGCCTCACGACATCGACTCACTGACTTTCAAGGTCATATTCGCCTCAAAATCATTCAGTGACGCTGTCCGGTTCGGTGTTCCGGTTCACGATGCGAGTCAGGTCATCACCGAGTCCCATTCGGCCATAGCCTTGCCAGGAACTGACAAGGATAAGTTGCTGGAATCGCTCAGAAGCCGTTTCGTGAACGTATCCTCCGCTGGTGCCGTCTGCGAAGAGATCTCGATCGGCAAGATGATCGAAGAGGCCGCGACACAGAAGTCCAAGCCGTCATCCAATGATGTACTGTCACTTACAGAGGCATATTGCTTCAAATCATTCAAGTCGGAGCGCGACACTTCGCTGCTGGGCAGAATCCTTGCGTGCAGGAACTCCGACGGCGGTTTCGGCTGGTTCGAAGGTATGCGTTCCTCACAGTCAGTCACCGCCACGGTGCTGGATAGGATGGCTTTGGTGAGAAGTCTTGGCGGGAATATTCCTGATCTGACATCTTCTGTCGAGTATCTGGATTCCACTCAGTTCCTGGGCTTCCCGCGCTGGTTCGGCGGCCTGTCGAACGACACTTATATGCTCGTCCGCTCGAACTTCCCATCGGTCTGGTTCAAGGTGCGGATGGACAAGTCGCAGCGCAAGGAGTACCGCTCCCGACTCTCCTCTTTCCGGAAATATGCCCGCATCTACCTTTCACCTTCCAACCGCTTCGATTTCATTGATGGTCAGCCAGGTGCGAAAGCAAGACGTGTCCGTACCCTCAGCAATCTGATCGGCTCCGAAGAAGGAATATCCTTGGCTCGCGCTTGGGGCGAGCGTTTCAATGTCGATGCCGCGCTCCGCAGATCAATGGACGAAGATATCCTCTCCATCCTTGAATATGCCGTCAGGCACGATGGTGGCGGCTTCTACTACCCGAACGCTGTGATGCCGTTCAGAGGACTGCTGGAAAACGAAGCCTATGCCCACTCGCTCATCTCCGATGTGCTTTCTGAATATGCTTCCTCACATTCTGATCAAGTCAACGGTCAGAAAGCCGCCGAGATCGCCGATAGAGTCCGCCTGTGGCTGATATTGCAGAAAGAGACACAGAACTGGGACACGGATCCTGCCTTTGTTAACGCCCTGTGTTCAGTCGGAAAGGGTAGCACCGACTTGCTGAACACCAGTGTCGTGACCCTGACCCAGCGTGTGCTGAAGCCTCTTGCTGATGTGAAGGCCTCCGGCAACGGCTTCTCTATCGAAAAGAGTTATTTCATTGGAGACAAGGAGCTTCATCCTGGTGACACCGTCCGTCGGGGAGACCGCATCCGTGCCGTCTATACCGTCCAGAACTCCGAGAACCGAAGTTTCATCCGTCTGACCGCACCCCGTGAGGCGTCTCTGATTCCAGTTGACCAGTTGTCCGGGATCTACAATCTGTCTTTCACCCCGCTGACCGTTGATGGCTGGTACCGTGTCTCCCCGTGTGGTTACCGTGACGTGAAACCCGACCGTACCGTATTCTATTTCGACACCTACCCCGAAGGCCGCACCACCGTCACCGAAGACTTCTTTGTGACCCAGATCGGCACCTTCCAGGCCCCCGTCCCCGAAATCGAATCCCTCTACGCCCCGCATTACCGCGCCAACGCCGCTGCCGTCCCGCGCAACCTGGAGGTCAAGTGACTTGTATTTGCCGGGACTATTCATTATTTTTGTGTAGATATGATTAAGTTGTTGAAAGAAAGATAGATGATGAAGAATGTTATAGTGCGGAACAGCACGGCTGAATTTCTCACCTTCATAGCGGAAGGGAAGGAGGAAGGTATTCAGGTGCTATATAAGAATGAAAGTATATGGGCGACTCAGAAAGCAATGTCGATGCTATTTGACTGCTCGTCTGATAATATTGGCTTGCACCTGAAGAATATCTTTGAAGCTGTTTTGAATTGTTTGAAATGTTCTTTGAGGTGAAAAATCTTCATTTTCTTCCCGTTTCTTCAGTCAGATAGCACCGCTATCTTCCTTGGAAGAAGCGGTCGAAACTGAAGTTTTTCACTCTCAAACCTTCAAACAAACAATTCAAAACAGCTTCTTTAAATCTGGTGAACTTGAAGAAGGTTCAGTTGCCGAGAAAATCTCGGCAACTGCGGCGGATGGTAAAATGTATATGACGAAATTTTACAATCTTGATGCGATTATTTCGGTAGGCTACCGTGTCAATTCTATCCGAGCCACACAGTTTCGTCAGTGGTGCACAAGTGTTTTGCGACAGTTCACAATTCGAGGCTATGTTGTGGATAAAAAGCGGATGGAAAATGGAACCTTCATCGGAGAAGACTACTTTGAACATCTGCTTGCAGAGATTCGTGAGATTCGGTTGAGTGAGAGAAGATTCTACCAGAAACTGACCGACATTTACGCCACAGCTGTTGACTATAACCGTGACGCGCCCACAACAAGATTGTTCTACAAAAAGGTACAGAATAAAATTCACATTGCCGTTCACGGCCACACCACCGCAGAACTGATTGTGGAAAGAGCTGATGCAGGTAAGGAACATATGGGTTTGACGACCTGGGAGAATGCTCCGGATGGAAAGATTGTTCAGTATAGCGAAGAATTACCTGAATGGTGTGGAATTGGAAGATATGGGAAAATTGGTCAACTTCGTTTTGGATATGGCCGAGAGAATGGCAGACAGGCATATTCCGATGACTATGGAAGACTGGGCTAAACGCATAGACATAATCCTTGAAGCTGGTGGTGATGCTATATTGAACGATGCCGGAAAGATTACTGCGGAATTTGCCAAAAGTTTTGCTGAATCCGAATTTGAAAAGTACCGAATCATTCAAGATCGCTTGTTTAAATCAGATTTCGATCGCCTGAACGATTATGATCTGCTGAATACCATAGAATAATACCTGGTCGCAGAGCTTGCCGAAGCGACCAGAAAATATCCTTACAAAACACTTTCAGCCCTATATGCCACAGAACGTCCCCAGTTGTGCTTGATGCTGAAAAAGTAAACCTCCAAGTCGTTCGCAATTCATCCCAATACGCCACCTGATGCCTTGAAAAGGCCTATCGCCTGAAAGCTTTTTGTAAAAAATTCCGAGGAGATAGTTTTTTTCCATCCTTTATGCAATTGAGTTATGTTTGTCCGGAGAAAGCCGTATTCCCCGGACAAACTGGTGATATAGTGCGGCTTGTCCGGGGAAATGGCCGTTTTTGTGGACGAACGTGTGGTTTTGACTCTGCCGAACGAGTGTTTTTGTTTATCCTTTTGGATTTGCAAGGCTATTTCAGTATTTTTGTGGTTAAGTACATTAACATTGAAAACGATATGGCGACATTGCATATCAAAGGATTCGGTCCCATTGAGGATTCCACGACTATAGAACTCACACCGTTTATGCTGTTGATGGGGCGGCAGAGTTCAGGTAAGAGTACCTTTATGAAAGTGCTCAGTTATTGTCGTTGGGTGGAAAAAAGAATTATGGTATCAACCGATGATTTGATCAGTCAATATACCCACTATAACCGGTTCGTCAAGGAGTTGAAGCAGTTCAACAGATTGAATGATGAATATTTCCGTGATGACACTTTGATAAAGTATGACGGGGACGCTATACAGATTGAATATGTCGGCAAAAGTGGAAACCCAAAAATATTACGGAAAAACAACTTTGCCCAAGGGCGTTTCAACAGCAAGCTGTGCTATATCCCTGCTGAACGTAATTTGATTTCCGCCATACAAAATGTTGATCGAGCCTATAAGGCCACTGATCGGGATGTCCTTTTCAATTTCATTTATGAGTGGGATGAGGCCAAATCTCCTTACACCGCTGAACATCCATATCCTTTGTCAGTTACCGGTGGCTTTAGTTATGTCAACAGGTCCGGAGTGGATATGATTGTGAGGGAAGATGGTGTAGAGTCCCCGGCTTTCTATGCTTCAAGCGGAGTGCAGTCAGTTATGCCGTTGGAAGTGATGGCTAACTATATGATGAGTCAGGTTGGCAAAAACGCTCCATTATCTATGGTGGAGCGCAATTCGATCAACGAAACAGACAATGGGTCGGCATCAAGAAGGTTGGAGTATCAGTCCGCTCAAGTATTCATTGAGGAACCAGAGCAAAATCTCTACCCCGAATCACAACGCTTGATTGTGTTGAGCATTATCCGTTCTCTGAAAATGGCATTGGGTAAAGGTTCAGAGAGCAGTTTCGTGATGATGACATCCCATAGTCCTTACATCCTTTCAGTCGTCAATGTTCTGTTGCTGGCGGCTGTAGTGTCAGAGAAAGTAGGACAGGCAGAGATTGAGGATGAATATATTATACCGTCATCTTCCGTTTCCGGTTATTTCATAGGAGATGATGGAATGTTCCGCAATATATTGGACAACGAGATCCCGATGCTCACTGGAAATGATTTGGACGGTGTCTCTGATTGGGTAGATGACAAAATCAGTAAATTGAACAATATTCTATATGGAGAAGTATGAAACGAGGCGAGAGAGAGAATATTCATCAACTTTTAACCGTTTGACTGTTGACGGATTTGTGCCGGAACAGAATCTTCAATTCCGTTCTAAGGTAGCTGTTTGCGAAAAGGGAAAACGCTATGCCTTGGCAACTGCCGAAGGACAAGACTCCGTGGTATATGCCGTTGACGGTTATATTGTCAAAGATGGCCTAAGGTGTGATAAGCTTGTGCTTGTAAGGCGTACGCAGGAAGGTCGGATTCCTGAGAATTGGTCGGAGATATTTGTTGAGTTAAAAGGAACAGACATTGAGCACGCAATCGCCCAATTACGCGCGACTTTGAGCAAGCCTTTGTTCAGGCATCCGGCAAACGATGACATACGTGCCAGAATTGTAGCCCAATCCTTTCCAGCCCACAAATCCGACCTCAGAATGGAAAAAGCGAAGAAAGAGTTCCGTCAGAATTATGATTGTGACCTCCGTGGAATGAAGACCGGGCAGGAGGAGAAGCTATAATTACTTATTATACAAAATCTTCTCACTCAAACATCAATCTATGAATATTAAAAACAATCCAAAGCCGTGGCAAATTGCCGTGCTAATAATGTTGTCATCCGCTCTTTGTCTACTTCTTGTTATTATTGAAGAGCATTTATGGTACACAATCGGAGGTGGTTTTCCATCACTTGCCGTTTCGGCAGCTATAGTGGCGGTGGCAGTGGCATTTTGTGTTTGGTTTGATAGAAAAATTCGTCGGGAAGAGTGTGTGTCGATAGTATATTTGGATGTGTTTAAAGGGTGTTGGGGCATATCCGTTGCTGTTTTTATATTTTTGGCTGCGGACTATTCCATAGGTCAGTATCATTACCTTCGAGGTCTGAAAGAGAGGCAGGCAAAGCGTCTTGCGGTTGAATCTGGAGAGAAAACTCATAAGAAAGACTCAGTCACAGTCCTATCCTATCAACAGATTCAAGAAATCTTCGGCAAAACGGTTGTTACCGGAAATGAATATGTAGGTAATCTTTATCATCTACTTGATCACGACCATAATCTGTCTGAAGTTGAGGCCATGTGCATTGAACTTCCGATTCTTGACAATATGTTTGCGAACGAGATATTCCTTGATGTTGATAGCGGTGTTGTTGTTAATGATTTTGTCCGTGCGTTTAAAGAAAGATATGACAAAAGAATATTTATGGATTATTGCAGATCTCTTTATGATATTAGACTAAAATTGGATTACCCTCCTTACATCTTGGAGAATCCGCTTGGAAAGGTTGTGAATCCTTCCGGCAGGACTTTAGCAAAAGCGTTCCCAGATAAAGCTTTGAGATCTATTGCATCTGATATCCTGATGGCTTTGTATAATGTTGATAACATCGAACAACTTCACGAAAGGCTGAAAATACTTGTGGGTAAATTCAATTCGAAGAAATGCAAATATCAGTTGGATTTGTCGATAGATCAAACTTCAACGGGCGATAATGCTGAATATATTTCGCATGTGGAAGCCTTGAAATATGCCTCGGTAGATCAGCAGGAAGATCCGGTTCGAGAAATAATATCACACTTGATTAATACAATTGAGTTCGACAAGAAATGCATTTATGCATTGGCACTTTCCTCTGTTGATGAGCGCAACGGAATAGACATTTTAGGAGCGTTAATGGAGTCTGGTGAATATTCACAATATCTTTATGATGTTTGGGAGAACTGGCGAGACCTAGTACAATATCTATATTTTGGCTATGATGTGACTTCTTCAAGTTTTCCTGATGCATATTACTTTAAGGTTCGCAATATCTGTGCAAATACTATTCTTAGACATATTCAAGAACATCCTGAGGATAAAGATTCTATTATCAACCTTTGCCGCTTTGATAATGCGGAGTTGTATGGTGGATTTAACTGTTGTGATGATGATCTCTTCTGTTCAAATCTTTCAGGTAGAGACCTCTTTCGATAAAACAATACTCAAATCATTATATTGTCGCAAAAAAAATATTTTTGCGACAATATATAATTGTAATAATGGTGCAAAGCATTGAAAATATAATTGTTAACTCTATAAAGAAATGCGGGAGAGGCGCGGTGTTTTTCCCTTCCGATTTTTCAAAGGTAGGGGAGAGGTCCGCTGTCCTTAAGGCCTTGAAGCAGATGACGGACAGGGGGCATCATCAGGGGCGCAAGAGGCATCTACTGCTATCTCAAAATTGACAAAGAACTTGGACTTGGGTCATCACTCTGAGCCGTAAGGTTCTCCGCTATCTGCCTGAGCCACAATGTCCGGCAAAAGCCGCATTCCCCGGAGAAACCGGTGATTTGGTACAGCTTGTCCGGGGAATCACCGTTTTGGTGGACGGAACGTGTGAACTTTTTCTTGTATAGAGATATAACCCTTCGTAGGGAACCAAAGGAGGCTAACCAAGGAAATTCTATTTATTAACCAAGCGAATTAGGTGCGCTGTCGCTGATTGTTCATATAGATGACGTTTGGGATTTTTCGCTAGGAACATCCGTATCGAAAGTTCGGATTTCGGCGGGCCTTTGGTCGTTTGCGTGAATGACGAGAGTTTTGAAACAAGCGATGCTGCCAAACTGGTATATTCATTAATGGCGGAGGAGTGGAGCATATTCGCGGATTGGAATCCGTGGCACGGGTGCACGAAGGTGAGTCCGGGCTGCAGGTTCTGTTATGTCTATCGGCAGGATGAGATGTACGGGAGCGAGATCGCGAGCAACCTCGCGCGCAAGACGGCGGCGTTCAATCTGCCGGTCAAAAGAAAGCGGGACAAGACTTTCAAGATTCCTTCCGGCAAGATTGTCTTCACGTGCTTCACTTCGGATTTCCTGCTGGAGGACGCGGATCCGTGGAGGCCGGAATGTTGGGAAATGATGCGCTTTCGGAGCGACTGTATGTTCTATTTCTTTACAAAACGGATTGACCGTCTGGAACGGTGTCTGCCTCCGGACTGGGGCGACGGGTACGAGAATGTCATCATCGGCTGCACGGTGGAGAACCAGGCTATGGCCGAGCGTCGGCTTCCCATATTCAAGGAACTTCCGATAAGGCATAAGTCTATCATTGTGGCGCCGATGCTTGAGCGGATGGACATCTCGCGATGGCTGGATGGCACGATAGAGGAGGTGAGTGTCAGTGGTGAGTCCGGTGTCGGGGCGAGGCCATGTGATTTCGATTGGATTCTGAATCTGCGTTCGCAATGCGTCGCCAAAGAGGTTCCGTTCCGTTTCCACCAGACGGGTGCTTACTTCATCAAAGACGGAAGGACGTACCGCATCCACCGCCGTCACCAGTTGAGCCAGGCCCACAAGGCCAACATCGACTACGGCATCAAAGAGTACTATGTTCCGGAAAAGCCTTGGAATCTTTGGGCGGAATCGGATTACAGGTAGATTGCGGTTAGGATTCTTTTCGCTAATTTTGAACCTAAAATGTGATGAATGATGAAAGATAAGGTCAAGGTGATAATCTTCGATGCGGACGACACACTGTGGGACAACCAGACGTACTTTGACAGGGCGGAGGACGTGTTCACGGAGGAGTTGAAGGAATATGGGACGGCGGAGGAACTGTCTGAGGAGCTATACAAGACTGAATCGGCGAATATGCCGATTCTGGGCTATGGTGCGAAGGCGGTCTGCATCTCGATGATGGAGACGGCTTTGAGGGTGTCTGACAGCAAGGTGCCGGGCGAGAATCTTTCACGAATATTATTGAGCGCGAAGTCATTGCTCAGCCTTCCTGCGACACCGCTTCCGGGGGTGGCGCGGACGCTTGACGCTCTGGACAAGACCGGTCGTTACCGCTTGATACTGATGACAAAAGGGGATATGCTGGATCAGCAGAACAAAATCAAACGCTCTGGGCTTGACAAATACTTCTACCGGGTTATCGTCGTCACCAAAAAGGGAATCAAGGAATATCTTGACATCTGCAATGTGGAGCAGGTCGCACCGTCACAGATCGCAGTGGTCGGTAACTCCTTCAAGTCCGACATCCAGCCGATAATCGAGATCGGGGGCTACGGCATACATATTCCTTTCCACACTATGTGGAGGCACGAGGTAACGGAGGAGTTTGAGCATCCGAACATCACCCGCCTTGACTCTTTTGAGGAACTTACTAAGATCTTCATTGACAATGAATAAGAATCAACCGGACAGAATTTTGGTGCGTGGCGCGAGGGTGCACAACCTGAAGAATGTGGATGTGGACATTCCGCTGGGGAAGATCGTAGGGATCGCCGGGGTGTCCGGGTCCGGGAAGTCCTCGCTGGCGCTTGGGGTGCTATATTCAGAAGGATCAAGACGTTACCTTGAGTCTCTTTCGACTTACACAAGAAGGAGGATGACACAGGCGGCGAAGGCTGACGTGGACGAGGTGCTATATGTCCCTGCGGCTCTCGCGCTTCATCAGAGACCGGGGATTCCGGGCATACGCAGTACTTTCGGTACAGGTACGGAACTTCTTAACAGCCTTAGGCTTATGTTCTCAAGACTGGCGAGTCACAGATGCCCGAACGGTCACTATGTCGAGCCATCTTTGCTGGTGGCGGCTGGAAAGGAGCTTGTCTGCCCTGCGTGCGGAGAGCATTTCTACGCTCCGTCGGCTGAGGAACTGTCGTTCAACAGCCAAGGAGCGTGCCGTAAATGCGACGGAACCGGAACAGTACGAACTGTGGATGAATCCACGCTTGTCCCGGACGAGAACCTCACGATTGACGAAGGGGCTGTGGCTCCTTGGAACACGCTGATGTGGTCTCTGATGAAAGATGTCTGCCGAGCGATGGGGGTGCGCACAGATGTCCCGTTCAAGGATCTGACTGACAAGGAAAAAGACATCGTCCTTCACGGTCCGGCGGAGAAAAAACACATTCTCTACAAGGCGAAGAACTCCAATGACGCCGCCGAACTGGATTTCACATTCTATAACGCGACCTACACGGTGGAGAACGCACTTGCCAAGGTCAAGGACGAGAAGGGGATGAAACGTGTCGAGAAGTTCCTAAGATTGGATGTCTGTCCGGACTGCGGAGGCACAAGGCTTTCCGATGCGGCAAGGGCACCGAAGCTTAGAGGAATATCATTGGCTGAGGCCTGCACGATGACCCTAACCGAGATTGTGGAATGGGTCAAAGGCGTTCCGGCTTCGCTTCCGGAGGAGATGAGGCCCATGGCAGAAAGCATCTGCGAATCGTTCTTGGACACGGCCAAACGACTGATGGACTTGGGAATAGGCTATCTGTCACTGGACCGCTCAGCGGCTACTCTATCGACCGGAGAACGCCAGAGGATGCAGTTGGCCAGAGCCGTAAGAAATCGAACGACGGGAGTCCTGTATGTTCTCGATGAACCTTCAATCGGTCTGCATCCATCGAATATAATTGGTCTCTGCGGCGTGATGGAGGACCTGATAGCGGACGGGAACTCCGTCATTCTGGTGGATCACGACACGCAGATCCTCACGAGATCCGACTGGATGATCGAGATGGGGCCCGGTGCCGGCTCAAGCGGCGGTACAGTGATAGCTCAGGGCACGATAGGCGACATCGAGGCCAATGAATATTCAAGGATAGGCCCTTTCCTTTCTGGCAAGAATCCTCTTAAGGTAAGACAACAGATAAAAGACTCTGACATATTCATTGATGGTAAGATAACGATGACAACTGATGCTATCCACACGGTCAAGCCGCTGAAGGTGGAGATCCCTAAAGGCAGGCTGACAGTTGTTACCGGTGTCTCTGGCTCCGGCAAGACCACGATGGTGCTTGAAAGTCTTATTCCAGCGCTTCAGGCGAAGATGGCAGGGCACGATCTGCCATGCCACGTGAAGTCTATAGACGCTGAAGGAATACGTCAGGTGAAACTCATAGATGCTTCACCGATAGGCATTAACGTTCGCTCTACGGTGGCGACTTATGCCAACGTGCACGATGAGTTAAGGAAAGTCTTCGCCAAGACTCCGGACGCGAAAAAGCACGGCTACAAGGACGGGGATTTCTCCTACAATACCGGCAAGCTCCGTTGCCCGACCTGTGACGGCACGGGTGTGATAAGCCTTGACGTGCAGTTCCTTCCGGATGTGGACATTCCGTGCCCCGACTGCCGTGGGTCAAGATATTCAAAAGCGGCGGGAAGCATCCGGAGGGAGAATGCGGCAGGAGAGTTCCATTCGCTTCCAGAGCTGATGGATATGGACATCAATTCCGCCCTTGACGCTTGCGCTGATTTGAAACTCATCAGTCAGCGTCTTAGAGTCCTGCGTGATCTCGGCCTTGGCTATCTGACATTGGGAGAAGAGACCCCGAGCCTGTCCGGAGGTGAGGCCCAGCGACTTAAACTGGCTAGCGAGATGGGCAGGGGACAGAGCGACTCTGTCTTTGTGTTCGACGAACCGACCATAGGCCTTCACCCGTCCGATGTCCTGACGCTACTGAAAGTGTTCCAGAGCCTTATCGATCACGGAGCCACCGTCATAGTCATCGAGCACGATCTGGATGTCATCCGCAACGCCGACTACATCATCGACATGGGACCGGGAGGTGGTGCCGAAGGTGGCCGTATTGTCGCGACCGGTAGCCCGGATCAAATCCGTGAGGCAAAGGACAGCGCCACCGGCAGTTTCATTTAAAAGATCAAACTGGAAATAATGCTGGCCACGATTGTGGACACTGCCACACTGACCAGTCACGGCATCATAAAGCTGTGGTTCAGAAGATATTTCCCGATCACGGTCGTTCCGCTGCGGTCGAAGTTGACCGTAGCGATGTCCGAAGGATAGTTCGGTATGAAGAAATAGCCATAGACGCTTGGCAGTACACCCAAAAGCACAGGTCCCGGGATGCCCAATGAATATGCCAGCGGCGACATCGCCACGACCACCGCACTTTGTGAATTGATCAGAACCGAGACGGCTACAGCCTTTTTCGGTGAAGCCTTGCTGACTATGACCATCAGCGCGGCGGCTGTAAGCATCACAATCTGAATGACTATATTCATTTTCAACCGGCTGCCGTCCTCGTAGGAAGGGAGCAACCTTTGGCATGACGCGAACAGCACGATGACGGCGATTGAGGCAAGGAATATATATACCGCGCGTTTCGCTGACGCGGAGATTTCCTTTCCGAGGGATGTCGCTGTGCTACCGTACATATATTCATACATATCCGGGTCTTTCAGCCTTGCCTGGAACGCAGGGTCCTTGCCAAGGTCCAAGCCTCTTTTATAGGAGCATGCGCTTGCGGCGAGGCCCGTTCCGGAAATCGCTCCCAATGCCAGGCTTCCGTACCGTGAGCCGACATAAAGTGCCAGAAGCACTATCATCAACTGTATCAAAAACATAATTGTGATTTTTTCTCAATGCTTAGATTTTGCAAAACTACGGCAATATTTTGAATATTTATGCTGAGGTTTTACTTATTTTTCATATATTGCGAATAATTTTAATGACACATAATTATAACCGATTCTACCTGCTGATGATTGAAAAGCACACTCATTATGCATTAACGCTCGCCGGTGTTTTATTGATGCATGTTGTTCCCGCCATTTGCGGGGACGGTGTCACGCATCCGGCATGTTTGTCTGAATGCCTTGAAACAAAGGATATTAAAGTGACTTTGGTCCAGAAAAGACAGAATTATTGTTCTGACCATAAGACGCGTGACACAGACATCCGCTCTCCGAAATCGGTGACCATCCATCCTGATGGCTCTAAGTTCTACGTCAATTCTCTGGAGGGCATGAGGACTGTTGTCTTTGAGGTTCCTACCGGAAAGAAAATCAAAACTGTCCATCATCGGTTTGATGGTTCGGACAAGGAGTTGTGGGCTGATGAAAGCGGCTATTACACATTCAAGGACAAGCGCAGGAATCCTCGGACATTCTCGGGGAAACCAGTCGAATCGGCTTTCTCCCACAAAGGTAAATATTTGTGGATAACCTATTACCGAAGAAGTTACGACATCAATGCGCAAGAACCTTCCGCTGTCGCCGTCTTGGACACGGAAAGGGACACGATTATCCGGATGTTCGAGACTGGGCCGCTCCCTAAGATGATCGCCGTGTCGGATGACGGAACGAGATTGGCGGTCACTCATTGGGGAGACAACACGGTCGGTGTCATGGACATCTCAAGTGACAGGCCTGAGGATTGGCATTACATCTCCAACTATGTGATCGGTAGTAAATTATCCCTTGATTATAGCAGGACAGAGCCGGTCAACAGGGACAATGGCAGTGGGCACTGCCTGAGGGGAACCCTGTTCACACCTGACAACAGGTATCTTCTGGTCGGTTGTATGGGCGGTGCCGGTGGAATCGCCGTGATAGATCTTGAGGCCTCTTCGTATCTGGGGAGGATTGTAGGCTTGAAGCCGAACGTCAGGCATTTAATTTGCAAGGACGGCTACCTTTATGCAAGCAACAATACCGCAGGCTATGTCCAAAGGGCAGAAATGACAAGTGTCTATTCGGCCATAGCTGAACTTGATGGGAAAAGTAAAACCGCCAGAATCAACGGTTGGGAAAGCTGCAAGGTATTTCCGGGCGCGAGAACGATAGTAGCTTCGCCAGACGGACGGTTCATCTTCGCGGCATGCAATTTTTCCAGCAGAATCGCTGTCGTGGAGACAAAGACCATGTCCATGATCGGATCCGTCCGCGCGGATTCGTATCCTGTCGGGTTGGCGATAACGCGGGACGGGCACTATCTTTTCTCGACCTCCCAGGGCAACAGCAGTGGCGGTGGCAATGCTGTGGACATATACAGAATTGAATATAAATGAGAAACGCAATAAGAACAGTGCTTGTGGCGATCGCCGTGATGATCTCGGTCGCGGCCAATGCCCATAACGTCATGTCCGAGGTCGAGGATTCGATCACGGTGTCAACTGAAAAACTGGCGGACATCCTCGTGGAGGAAGGAATGAAGATGATTGGCACACCATACCGCTATGGCGGCAGCGGACCGAGGGCCTTCGATTGTACTGGATTCACAAAGTATTTGTACAAGAAGTTCGGCTATGACCTGGAGCGTTCTTCCGTAGGCCAATCAAAGCAAGGAAGGGAAGTGAGCGGCTCGTGGTCCAACTTTCAAAAAGGAGATCTGGTAGTGTTCGCGGCGCGACGCAACGCCAGCAGGGTCGGCCACATCGGGATATTCATAGAACTTGACAGTTCGGGCAGGGATTTCACTTTCATCCATGCGGCGGTGAAAGGTGGGATTCAGATCTCGCACATCACTGAGAAATATTACTCATCCAGGTTCCTTGGAGCGAGAAGAATCCTTCCTGATTTTGTAAGCCATAAAGATGAGAAGGTGATGGAAGCCTTGCCTGAAAACACGGTCATTGATGTCAGGGACACCTTGCGGCTGCAGGAAGGTGACATGCGTGTCCTGCTCATGGCGGACGGGCGTTGGATGGTCATCGGGGACGATGGATCTCTGAACGTCCCTAAGGACACAGCCAGCATTGTCCTCTCTCCGTCCGGCACTTGGTCAGCGATCAAGCATGTGTCGCATCGCATTCCGTCCAGGACGGATCCTCCTCGGCAGGCGTTGGTGGAGAATGACACACCTGCTCCGGAGGCGAAATACCACACAATCAAGTCCGGCGACACTCTTTCGTCAATCGCGTTAAGGTACAAGACCTCGGTCTCTGCGTTATGCAGGCTCAACGGGATGTCAGTGAAAACCACACTTCGCATCGGGAAGAGGATACGGGTTAAATAACAATTGAAAGATGAGAAAATTTCTCTCCTTGCTTCTGTTTGTGACGTTTTCTGTCAGCCTCATGGCCCAGAACGGAAAGAACGTCACGGTGAAATGGCTTAAAGACAATTACACAAAAAGAGAGGTGATGATCCCGATGCGGGATGGGGTCAGACTCTACACCGCTGTCTATGAACCTGTCTCGGCGGTCGATGCCAAACCAGTGATGCTTGTCCGCACTCCCTATTCGCTCAAACCTTACGGATTTGAGGCGGGGGAGGAACCTCTGCCAGGCAAACAGACATATTCATCCGGCATCTGGGATGACTTGCTCAACTACGCCGCGGATGGCTATGTTGTTGTCTTGCAGAACGTCCGTGGCACCTTCCTGAGTGAAGGAGATTTCGAGAACATCCGTCCGCATCTTGGCGGCATGGCTGGAGGTACGGCGAAAGGGTGCATTGTTGACGAAGCCACGGACACTTACGACACGGTAGAATGGCTCCTTGCCAACACTGGCAACAACGGAAATATCGGTGTGAAAGGAACCTCGTATCCTGGCTTTTACGCCACGATGGCTGCCCTTTCCCGCCATCCCGCGATCAAGGCTGTCTCACCGCAAGCACCTGTGACAGACTGGTTCATGGGGGATGACGCCCACCACAATGGCGCGCTCTGCCTTGCGGACTGCTACCGTTTCGGCTCGTCGATGTACAGAACGCGGAAAGCACCTTCGACTAAAGGCCTGTCTAAATTGGTGAATATCGACACCGATCTCTATGAATATTTCCTTGGCAGGCCGATGGCCGACCTTTCGGCGTACTTCGGCGACACCTTGGCGTTCTGGAACAGCATGGTCTCACATCCGGATTACGACAGATTCTGGAAAGACCGGAATCCCGGCCGGCATCTGAAGGACATCAAGCCTGCGGTTCTTGTCACCGGTGGTTTCTACGATGCCGAGGACTGCTACGGCGCGTTCGAGACCTACAACGAGATCCGCGGATTGTCTCCGGAATGCAACCTTTATCTGGCCGTGGGGCCGTGGTACCACGGGGGATGGAAGAACCGCAAGGCGAATCACCTTTCCGGAGCGTGGTTCGGAGAGGCGTCCGGGGAATATTACTTGGATGATATTGAGTATCCTTTCTTTACATATTACCTTGAAGGAAAAGGGAATATGCCTGCAAGGGTGAATATTCTACCATCCGGTGAGACTCTGAAATCAAAAATGGAAGGTGTACCATCTTCGACACTTTGGAAGACATATTCCTCATGGCCTCCGTCAGATGCGGAGCCTATCAGAATATTCTTTTCAGGTGCTGATTCCTTGAATATGTCAGGATTGCCTGACGTGCTGGCTTTCAGGACATTCACGTCAGATCCAACGAACCCTGTCCCGTATATGGATGTAAAATCCAATGGACGTGACCGCGCCTACATGACGGCCGATCAGAGTTTCGCGTCAGCACGGGAGGATGTCCTTACATATTCAGGAAATGTACTTTCAGACACGTTGCATCTTGCAGGTCCGGTAAAGGCGCACATGGAATTGAGGCTCGACCTGCCGGACGGGGCATATTCAAAGAATATGGATGCGGACATTGTCGTCAAGTTGATTGATGTCCGCCCCGATGGTTATCAGATGCTTGTCAGAGGTGATGTGATGCCGCTCCGTTACCGTGACGGATTCAGCAAGGCAAAGGCTGTTAAGGCAGGAAAAGTCGTCAGCGTGGACTTCACGATGTGCGATATAGATCATTACTTCCTTCCAGGCCATTCTTTGATGATACAGATTCAGGGAAGCTGGTTTCCGCTCATCGCGATGAACCCTCAAACCTTTGTGCGGAACCCGTTCACGGCCACCGCGAAAGACTACAGGCCCATTAATGTCTCTATTTCCTCTCATTCTTTTCTAGAGTGTGGTAATGTCAATGCTTGCAGTCAATAAAACAAATATGTTTATTCGTATAACAAAAATGTTTACCACTTGATATGCTGTCTGATTCCACATTTGACCTATTGGAAAGCATCGCGAAGAAGCATGGCGATGGCGATTTCAGTTCCACAACAGAATCCGAGCGGAAAGTGCTTGATCAAGTCAATGCCGCCATTGCGGATGGTGACGTCGAGCTATACCCGATGAAGGCTCTTCTGGCCGCCAGCAACGACTGGAGCACCGGCCTCATAACCCGCATGGGCCTGTACAAGAATATTCTTCTGGAAGGAATAGGCAAAGGCGCCCTCGCTCCCGAAAATGAATATGCCTGGGAATGGATCGCTGCCGCCGCGACGAACAACGACCCCGAAGAGTTTATCGATGACAAAACCCTCTATTACGATCTCCTCTCCTCGGCGGCAGAGTCCGGAATCACCGTCGCTCTGGACATTATGGACCGCATCTGGGAGCCAGAGAACATCATCGAGGAGGATTGACGTTGCCCCTATCTCGAACCATCATAAGTATTTTTCACACTCGCTGATAGATTAGCCTCGTCTCGTCCGTCAATATAAGCGACGATCCGAAGGATTGGACGTGGATGAACCGCTGACACAAGAACGGAAACTTTCCGCGGCTGCGTCGCGGCAAGGGACAGAACTTGTCCGCCTGCGAGACCGGTCTCGGTCATGCGACTTCCGAAGGAATCTACGGTCTTCAAAGGGCGTTCAAGAAAGCCGGTGTCCGCCATATCGTTGTCAATGTCGGAGAGGCCGGCGACGTAGCCTCCTCGCTTTTTATGACCGAGTTCTACAAAGATCTTATCAGCGACGGCAATGACATTCATTCTGCATTCCGGACTGCTCGCGCCGCTGTCCAAAAACGTTATCCAGATCCTTACTACTGGTCAGGATTCCTGCTTCTGGACTGATAATCTGTCGTGTTTGCAGTCGAATCCGCGCATTAAATGCCAGGGACTACGCTCCGTTGAAGATATTCATAAACTCTTCACCGGTGATGGTCTCTTTTTCGAGGAGGTACCGCGCGCTTTTGTGCATCTTGTCGATGTTGGCGGTGATGATGTCGGTGGCTTTTTTCTTGGCGGCGGCGATCATCTCGCGGACTTCGGTGTCGATGTCAGCGGCAGTCTCGTCCGAGCAGGCCAACTGAGATGATCCGCCAAGGTAGGAGTTGCCTTTGGTCTCAAGGGCCATCATTCCGTACTTGTCGCTCATTCCGTAGGTCGTGATCATAGCCCTGGCCATCTGTGTGGCCTTTTCGATGTCGTTCGACGCTCCGGTCGTGCAGGTGTGGCAGATGATCTCCTCCGCGACACGTCCACCGGTCAGGGTGGCGAGACGGTTAAGAAGATATTCCTTGCTGTAGAGGAACTTCTCGCCCTCGTCCACCTGCATCGTGTAGCCGAGCGCTCCGGAAGTTCTCGGAATGATCGTGATTTTCTGAACCGGGGCGGAATTGCTCTGCGCGGCGGCCACCATAGCGTGTCCGATCTCGTGGTAGGCGATGATCTTTTTCTCCTCGGCTGAGATAACGGCGTTCTTTCTCTGCTCGCCGGCCATAACGACCTCGACACTTTCCTCAAGATCTTCGGTCGTGGCGGCTTTCTTGCCGAGACGCACAGCTCTCAAAGCGGCCTCGTTGACGATGTTCGCCAGTTCCGCTCCCGAAGAGCCGGCAGTCGCGCGTCCGATGAGATCCAGATCTATGTCTTCGTGCTTGATATTCTTCAGATGAACCTGAAGGATTGCCTTTCTGCCTTGCAGGTCAGGAAGTTCCATCTGGACACGCCTGTCGAAGCGTCCCGGACGGAGAAGAGCCTTGTCCAGACTGTCCGGCCTGTTGGTCGCGGCAAGGATGATCACACCCTTGTCCCCGTCAAAGCCGTCCATCTCCGTAAGCAATTGGTTGAGAGTCTGCTCACGCTCATCGTTGCCGCCTCCGATGTTGTTCTCACGGCTCTTTCCGATAGCGTCGATCTCATCGATAAAGACGATGCACGGAGCCTTTGCCTGTGCCTGGCTGAACAGGTCACGAACCTTCGCGGCGCCCATTCCCACGAACATCTGGACGAACTCTGATCCGGACATCGAGAAGAACGGGACACCGGCTTCTCCGGCCACGGCCCTTGCGATCAATGTCTTGCCGGTTCCCGGAGGCCCGACCAGAAGGACCCCTTTAGGCAAGTGGGCACCGACCTCGTTATATTTTGCGGGATTGTGCAAGAAATCCACGACTTCCATAAGCCCGTCCTTGGCCTCGTCCTGCCCGGCGACATCCGAGAAACGTGTCTTTATGTCATTCTCGGCATAGACTTTAGCGCCACTTTGTCCGAACTGCATAAAATTACCCATTCCGCCACCTTTGGCCATATTGCTGCCGACACGCCTCATAGCCGAGCTCAGAAGCCAGTACATCAGCATACCCGGAAGCACCCACCAAAGGATGAAATCCAGAAGAGGGGAGCGTTCGCGGTTGAGTTTCTTCACAAAACGGATCTTGCCGTCCTTGTTGGGACTCGGGGCCGTTGACAGGCGGCTCACGAAATCCGGATCCGTGACCGCGCCGGTGACATAGGTCGTGTCTCTCTGCCCTTTGAGTTTTTCCTGATATGTGAGCGGAGCACTCTTTGAATATAACACCTTATCTCCATCAATCACAACGTCATAGACCAAACCTTTATCCACGTCGGAGATGAACGTCCCATAGTCAGTCTCGACCACGCTGCTGCCCCTGCTTCCCGGAAACAGGAATGTGTTGATCAATGCCAGAAAGGCGAACATCAGCACCATAGTCCAGAATATGTTCCCGTTTGGAAACCATCCTCCACGGGTCTGCCCTTCCGTCTCCTTTGGAGAGTCAGTCTTCTTATCTTCAGGATATTCCACGAATTTCATAATATAATATTCATTAAAAGTCACGGTGCGAATAATTCAAAAATCAGGCTACTTCCGGAAGGCTGACATATTGACGGAAAGAAAATTTCATGAATGTATTGATACGGCATATTCGTTTTATTGTGTAAATTTGCGGCAACTATTGAAAGTCACTAATAACTGGGATTATGTTTTCTTTTTTGATCAGTCTCGCGGCCCTTGTGGTCGGGTATATTCTTTATGGTAAGTTCGTGGAGCGAAGGTTCGGGGCGGATCCGACCCGTAAGACACCAGCCATCACCAAGGCGGACGGGGTGGATTATATTCCAATGCCGGCGTGGAAGGTCTATATGATTCAGTTTCTGAATATCGCGGGAACGGGACCTATCTTCGGTGCCATTATGGGAGCCAAGTTCGGACCGTCAGCCTACCTGTGGATTGTTCTGGGCTGCATTTTCGCCGGTGCAGTGCACGACTATATGACCGGAATGCTCTCCATAAGGAACGGGGGAGCGGGACTGCCTGACCTGGTCGGGGAATATCTCGGGAAAGGCACAAAGACTTTCATTCTGGCGTTCTCCATCATTGTGCTGATGCTTGTGGGAACGGTGTTCGTGTTCAGCCCAGCGTTGATTCTCGGAGACATCGCGGGGGATGGAGACCGCATATCGATTATGATATGGGTCGGGGTGATATTCCTTTATTATCTTCTTGCCACGCTGATGCCGATCGACAAGATCATCGGACGGATATATCCGGTTTTCGCTTTCGCGCTGATTTTTATGGCTTTGGCTCTGATGGTCTGCCTGTTTGTCAAATGGCCTTCGCTTCCGGAGCTTTGGGACGGGCTTGGCAATCTAGGTGAGTCGAAGGGGCTTCTGAGCGGCCAGCCGATATTCCCGTGCCTTTTCATCACCATCGCTTGTGGCGCGGTGAGCGGTTTCCACGCCACGCAGAGTCCGATGATGGCCAGGTGCCTGACTGACGAGCGACTTGGCAGGCCGGTGTTTTACGGCGCGATGATCACTGAGGGCATTGTGGCGTTGATCTGGGCGACCGTTTCATCGTGGTTCTTCTTTGATGGTGGTGCCGCTGAGGTCGGTGCGACTGTTTCCGCCGCGGCTCCGGATGTGGTTGTCAAGGTTTCCAAAGGTTGGCTTGGCGTTTTAGGTGGCATTCTGGCCATCCTTGGTGTGGTCGCCGCTCCTATCACGAGCGGGGACACAGCGTTCAGAAGCGCACGCCTGATCGTGGCGGATTTCCTGCATCTGAATCAGAAACCGGTCGCCAACCGGCTTATGATCAGCATTCCGCTGTTTTTGATCGCTGGGGTGTTGCTTTGGTACAACATCGCCGATGAGAACGGGTTCAATGTCATCTGGAGGTATTTCGGATGGGCGAACCAGACTCTTGCCGTGTTTATGTTGTGGACCGCGACTGCTTATCTGGTGAAGTTCATGAAGGGGCTGACTTATCTGATCACGATGATTCCGGCGGCGTTTATGACGGCTGTCTGCACGACCTACATCTGCGTGGCAAAGATCGGGCTCGGGCTGCCTGACTCTTGGAACCGCGCCATCGGACTTGCTACGTTTGTTGTGTCTCTGGTTGTGTTCTATATCCTTTATTTCAGACGCAGGAAGTAGGTTGTCTGATTTAATTAATATTCAAAGTATTATCAACTACCATTGTTCACATATTCATAGATAAGGAATAACTTTTCCGCCGTATCTTTGCGTCTGGAAAGTTCAAATTGCATCAATGAATATGAAAAAGTCATTTTTGTTACTTTGCGGCTGTCTGGCCATCGCGTGAGCCTGCTGCAACCAACCGGCCAAGACCGCCGGAATCAATTACGCCTACATGGACACCACTGCGCGTCCTGGAGACGACTTCGCCAAATACGCGACCGGTCATTGGGCCGACTTGAACTCCCAGCCGCTTGAGTACCCTATGTGGGGAACCGTGACAAAAGTCAGCGACGAGAATGTTAAGGCTCTCGCTGGACTGATCAAAGACATCGCCGATCACGGTTGTTTGAATGTCGCCTACGACGCCTTCGGCATCCAGCCGACCGACTCCCTCTACGTCAAACCAGAGGACAGGGTCCGCATCTGGTAATATTCCCCTCTGAATATTCATTTTACTTGTTGTCGCCATTGATCAAGTTTACAACAACCTTTACCATCGTATCCATTTCATCTGTCTTGCTTTCAGCGATCATCAAAGTCAATGCTACCAAGGCATTGTCAGCGATACGTTTGTGTCCATCCGGAGCATAAAGGATCCTGTTGTTTTCCATAAACCAGAGGAACAGTGTGGCGGCAATGCGTTTGTTGCCATCGGAGAATGAATGATTCTTGACAACAAGATACAACAGCATAGCCGCTTTCTCCTCCACTGACGGGTATAGGTCAACTCCATCCCAAGTCTGGTATATCTGACCGATTGAACTGTGGAAGGATTCGTCCTTTTCGTGTCCGAAAAGCTCGCTTCCTCCGAACTTGACTTTCAGGTCGTTGATGACCGCCATCGCATTCTCGTAAGAGGCGTGAAAGCACTCCTTTGTGGTTGATTTTACTCCCAACGTCTGATAGTCGTAGCTATCAAGCGTGTCCAAAGCATAAGTGTAGTCCTTCACTACATCGAATATGCTCTTGATCTGCTCTTCGTCCGTGGAGTCAAGATACCCCATAGTGCGGCCCATCACATCCACAAGAGCCTTCAGATCATCGTATTTCTGCTGTGCAAGGTCATTGCGGACGGCGTAGCCTTTGATAAGGTAGTCTTTTAGGACGGAGTTCGCCCAACGACGGAACTGCGTAGCATTCTTACTGTTGACACGATAACCAACCGACAGGATCATATCCAGATTATAATGGTCAACAGTTCTTCTGATTTGTCGTGTCCCCTCACATTGAACTATTTCCATTTTGGAAATGGTTGAACCCTTGTCCAATTCTCCCTGTTTGTAAATGTTTGAGATGTGTTTTGATATTGCCGGCACGTTTGTGCCCATTAATGCGGCAATCTGCGCCTGCGTCAGCCAAACCGTCTCATTTTCAAGTTTGACATCGATCTTTGTCCTGCCATCGGCAGTCTGATAGAGGATGATTTCTCCTCTTTGCGGAGCATTCAACAGCTCCTTTGTTGTTTGTGTGTCCATAATTGTAACAATTTTGATTACAAAAAAAGGCCATACAGCATTTGCCGTATGACCATATCATATTCCCAAGTTATATAAGTTCAGTAAAACGTTAGTCAGAGAACATATTCAGGATGAGAACCCCATCCAAGTTCTCTATCTATACTTTGGTGGATATTTTTGAAAAAACAAAAAAGCGACATCAGTACGACTATACCAATATCGCGTTGTGGAACTCCAAACGATCCACGGCATTCAGACTTTCCTTGCAAAGATGACTATATTTTTTGAATATAGCAACTTTTAGTAACTATTATCGAACTATTATCGAATTGTGAATGTCTCTATATCAAACGAATGACGAATATAAACGCTATTGGTTGCCATCCAGATAGTCGGTGTAGAGGATTCCGTTGAGGTGGTCGCATTCGTGCTGGAAGATCACGGCGGTGAAGCCTTTGATGCTTTCGGTCGTGTCGCGCAAGGTTTTGAGCGAGGTGTAGTTGATGTCGATGTCCTGATAGCGCTCGACATTGCCGCGCTTCCCAGGAATGCTGAGACATCCTTCAGGTCCAAGAGCCTTTTCACCTCTGTGACAAGTGATTTGGATGTTCGGATAGACCTCGAACGGCTCACCGTCCTTATCGAACCTCTGCACCGCCACGACACGGCGTGATATTCCCACCTGCGGCCCGGCGATGCCGACTCCATCCTGTTCCGGAGAGGTCACTGTGGCCACCATCTTCTCAGCCAGGATCTTATATTCATCACTCGTCAGTTCCTTCGTGCTGATTCCGGAGCACTCCGTCCGCAGCACCAGCGAGTCCGCCTTGTCATAAATCGTCAGCACGCGCATAGCTTCGCCATCACCCTTTATGAGACTCTTCTCGGCATTGGTCCAGCTTTCATCATTCCGGCACGCCACAACAGACAGCATAAGTACAGCGGTGAGAATATTCCTTCGTGTTTTCATATTCCTCATATCAATTATTGTTTGTTTTTATCAGGCTCCTTTCTTGCATAGGTATTCGCCAGTATTGTGATGACGATCGCTATGACTATCTGGGAAATCATTAAGCTCCAAAACAGAATATCGGACATCTCGGCCAAAGGAAGCAGGCCAGTCGGTAAGCATGTGAGCAGCAAACCGTAGCCGCTGACTTTTCTCAGCCTTCCGATGTCATATTTCGCCCTTTCTTCTTTGCTCGCTGTGTTGTAGCCGGCGATAAGATCGTCCCCTTTGCCGATGAGGATAAAGATGGAGAATGTGATGAGCATAAGAATCACAATTCCGACTATGATGAAGTTTGCCAACAGCATATTTGGGACTATCTATTTTGATCTTGACAAAGATAAGTTTTATGATCAGAAATCCAATATATTTTTCTGATATCCGTATATTCATATTGCCGTGCATATCTTCGCAATCGATTAAAGATCAATTTATTCAGGATATAATCAGACGTACTGCATTGGATCTCCAATATTTCCCCTGCTTTGTAAATATGGCGGCATATATGTCCTGTACAGAATATTGTGAGAGGCTTGTTAATATGCCGCCTATGCTTTTAGGGAACATAGGCGGCATATCAGCACACAATACGCAGGCGTGGAATTATGATTCTGTGCCGGTATTTTTATACCTTGCGGAGTGCCCTTGGGAGCATTGTACTATTATTGAACTAAAAACATTATCTTTACCTGAAAAATTAATGAATATGACAAAAGAGGAAAAATATCTTGCGCTATTGCCTCAGATTCAGGCTCTTCTTGCCGGGGAGACTGACGAGGTGGCGAGGATGTCGAATATAGTTGCGATGCTTAATAGTGAGTTCGGCTTCTGGTGGACAGGTTTTTACCGTGTGGCGTCATCCGAGGAACTTGTGCTCGGGCCGTTCCAAGGACCTGTGGCATGCATGCGCATCGCAAAGGGCAGGGGAGTGTGCGGCACATCATGGAACGAGGAGCGCACTGTCATTGTCCCCGATGTCGAGCTGTTCCCCGGTCACATAGCCTGCTCAAGCGAGAGCCGCAGCGAGATTGTTGTACCTTGCTGGAAACGTGGCCGGATAGCCGCCGTCCTTGACATCGACAGCAAGGATCTGAACACGTTCGATGAAGTTGACAGAAAGTATCTTGAGGAGGTTGCCTCCTTGCTCTACGGCAAGGAAAGAGACATCTGGTTCGCCGCCGGCTGCTTCTGGGGAGCGCAGAAGTTTTTCAAACTCGTGGACGGAGTAGTCTTCACGGAAGTCGGCTTCGCGAACGGTTGGGAAATCGACCCGACCTACAAACAAGTCTATACCGACGAGACCGGTCACGCCGAATGCGTCCACGTCCGCTACGATCCCGAGAAAGTGTCTTTGGAGCGTCTTGTCAATCTATTCCTGAACATGATCGACCCGTTCAGCCTGAACAAACAAGGTGAGGACGAAGGCACAAGGTACCGCACCGGCGTCTATTACGACAACGGTGAGGATAGGGAAGTGATCAAAACTGTACTCGGTTCCTTTGAGAACAAAGCCGGCAGGAAATCCGCCGTCGAGCTACAGCCCCTCCGCTGTTTCTACAAAGCCGAGGAGTACCACCAAAACTACCTCGACAAGAATCCCGGCGGCTACTGCCACCTTTCCCCGGCAATCTTTGAACTCGCCCGGAAAACACTTGATGAGTAATAGGATTCCGTACCTCAGAAGCCCTGTTTCTGTACCAAAGACAAGTCTATGTGCCTTTCGTACACCAGAGCACCTTCTCCTGTACCATTCCAAACAAGCTTCTATCTCAAAGCAACGGCCTCCACTGACGCCTCTTCGCAGAAAGCCTTGCGAAGTGCATCAAGCGAGGTTGTCCCTTTGTCGAACGCGAACCAGATGAAAGGCGCTCCCTCCGTGTGGTACATCTTGCCGATATATTCCTCAAAATGAGCCTTTACGAAATCCTTGGCTGAAATCAAAATACACTTTTTATTCAATCAAGCCATTCTCTCAGACAATAGAGGAATTCGTCAAACAAACTATCTTCTCCACGGAAAGATTTATAATAAGCCCGATGGTACTCTGATACTAGCACTTGAGAATGGATATCTGGAGAATGACGGACTCCTGGAGAAGTTACGCAAAGTGTCGCATGTGACAATTTTTCACTAACTTTACAATTCGAAATCAGGCACTATCGGTGTGCACTGTAAGATTGTAATTTGCTTATGAACAAAATATCAATCCGTTTCTTCGACGACCGGGAGGTCCGGGCCATTTGGGATGAGGGGAATTCTAAGTGGTGGTACAGTGTGCTTGACATTGTCGGTGTGCTTAATGCGCAGGATGACTATGCCAAGAACAGGAACTATTGGAAGTATCTGAAGAGCAAGTTGAAGAAGGATGGGGTTGAACTGGTTAGTGACACTAACCAGTTCAAACTGCGAGCGCCAGACGGGAAGATGAGATTGACAGATGTCCTTGATGCTTCTGGAGTTATTGAGTTGGCGAAGAATATGCCGAACAACAAGGCATCGCGATTCATTGAGTGGTTTACTTACGGTGAAGATACCATTGACGGAAAGAGCAAGGCAAAGGCTTATACTTTATTCGAGAGTTCATTGCTCGATAGCATTGAGGTGGGAACGGTAAAAGGACTTCAGCAGATTCACGCTTATCTGTTTGGAGGATTGTACGACTTTGCAGGACAGATACGTTCAGTGAATATTTCCAAAGGCGGATTCACCTTCGCTCCTGTAGCGTTTCTTTCACAGACGTTGCATAACATTGAACAGATGTCGGAAGAGACTTTTGATGAGATTGCTGACAAGTATGTGGAGATGAATGTGGCGCATCCGTTCCGTGAAGGTAATGGGCGAACAACGAGGATTTGGCTAGACCTGATTCTGAAGAAGCGACTTGGACAGTGCATTGATTGGAGCCAAATTGACAAATATGCTTATCTTGCGGCAATGGAAAAGAGCGTGGCGGATAGCACGGAAATCAAGGGGCTTCTGAAAGATGCACTGACGGATAAGGTGAATGACAGGGAGATGTTCATGAAAGGAATAGATTATTCGTATTATTATGAAGAACGGTAAAAGAGAATATGAAGAAAAGGTACGCGGCGCGTACCCAATTGACTTAGATGTACATTCGGTCAAGATGTGAAAGAACTGCTATTGAAACTCCGGTAGAGAAGAATCTGTACGACTACATCACGTCAGCGAATGTTTAACTTTTAAATGACATTGAAAATGAAAACGATAAACGTAGTTGCAGCTGTGATATTCAAAGATGGGAAAATCTTCGCCACACAGCGTGGCTACGGTGCATTCAAGGATGGTTGGGAGTTTCCCGGCGGCAAGGTCGAGGCGGGGGAGAGTCCTGAGGATGCACTTAGAAGGGAGATCCGCGAGGAACTGGAAACCGAGATCCGAGTCGGCGAACTGATTGACACCATTGAATATGACTACCCGGACTTCCACCTTTCGATGAAGTGCTACGCCTGCACCATCCTTTCCGGTGACCTTCATCTGGTCGAGCACGAGGCCGCCCGTTGGCTGACCGCCGAACAGCTCGGTTCAGTCGAATGGCTGCCTGCTGACATCACCTTGATCCCCAAGATCGCCCGACTGCTGTAAGGTTTGTCATTACGACAGCAGCGGGTAGTAACGGACGTTATAATATTCATTGAGCGGCTGTGAATCTATTCCCGAATCCTTGAGTCGATGATTATCGTCACCGGGCCATCGTTGACAAGGGAGACCTGCATATCCGCGCCGAATACTCCTTTGCCGACCGGCTTGCCGATCGCCGCCGAGACTTCCTCGCAGTACTTCTCGTACAACGGGACTGCCAAATCGTGGCCTGCGGCACGAATGTAGGAAGGGCGGTTCCCTTTCTTGGTGGATGCCGTCAGAGTGAATTGCGACACCGCAAGAACCTCCCCTCCAACATCCACGACACTCCTGTTCATCACGCCATTCTCATCATTGAATATCCTCAGTCCCACAGTCTTGCCCACAAGCCAGCGCAAATCCTCTTCCGTATCTCCGGTCTCGACTCCGACAAGCACCAGGAGCCCGTTCCCGATCCCGGACACGGTTCTGCCCTCAATGGCAACGCTTGCGCGCGACACCCTTTGAATCACCAATCTCATTATTATACAATATTTTATATTAATGCCTCTGTTATGAAAATACAGACAAACGTTAACGACTTTCCGACCTGCTACAGCAGCAAGATATAAATCAGCACCGCCGCAGGAACCGGCCCTGAAATATTCATCAGTGGCTGCGAATATTTTTCCTCACCCTTGCGAATATATTGACCGTCAGAATTATACAGCGCGGTGGAATATCTGCTGTCGCCTTGGCGTATGTTTTTCCCGTCCCAGCTGAAAAGCACCTTGGCATATTTGCCACGACCGCCACGCAGCTCCACCCCGTTCCAATTGTATAGAATCTCACCGTAGCGGCTGCCACCCCCGCGGATATATTCACCATCGAAATTAATCAAAACCTCTGAATATTTACTGTTCCCCGCCCGCAGGCAACTTCCGTCCCAATTGTACAAGGGCGCCGAGTAAACATCCTTCCCGCGCCTGATGTAAGACTGCGCGTCCGCCACCACGCAAGCAAGGATCATTATGAATATAACAACCGCTATCCGTTTCATATTTAAGCGATTATTCTTGCCGCCTAATTATCGCCTCCACACTGCTCCTTTTCGATCTCATTACGTAGATCCGCAAGAACCTTCCCTTTGAAACTGAAATATTTCGGACCCTGGTAAGCTCCGGAAGTGTTCTGCTTTTCAACAGGAAGAAACGTTCCCGTAAAGGCTGACAAGCTATAAAGCCGCCCGTCATATTCAACCTTGTCATCCGTCGCGACCTTTAATGGAATATTCAGTTCATCGAATATGACCGTGTCTCCTATGTTTATTCCAACCATATGGAATTTAAAATTTGGCCTGGCTATCCGCTTCTTTTTCTCCGCCTCTTCGTTCTTGATGGCGTTGTCCTGTTCCTTATTCTGGGATATTACCGGTTTTCCGTCAACATAGATGGCCAGTTCCGCATCGTCCAGAAGATCGGCCATATCACGCATAATGTCAAGTGCCACAGCGGGAGCGATGTTGAAAAACTCCCTGTTCTGGCGGATCCTCAAATCCGTCAGCCTGTCTATCTGCTTGTGAATCTGCTTTTCAACCTTGCTGTATTTGCTGGTGTAAAGCGTGGCGTAAACCTCAAACGGCAGTGGAACCGCAGTGTTGTCCAATTCCTTCGAGCGAACATCCACAGGACGTGAACTCTTGCCGATCTTGACCCAATCCTCACGAAATGAAGGATTTGTCAATATGTAAACATAACCTTTTCCGGATTCCATGATTGTTTTGGATATTTTAGTTTTATTCGGTAGCGAATTTAATGATAATCCGATAAATATCCTATGCTTATCTATATGGGTTGACTATAAATGATAAATTTACTCGCCGAAGTTTGAACGGCGAACAGAGGTGGCGCAAAAACATACGATATTGCACCCGTCGAGGACAATAATGCGTGCGGCGGGAGCATTAAAATGATAAAACGCGGCTTCTGGCGGTTGCGGATTCATTCAGATATAATGTGATTACATACTAACAACAATGGATGTGAACAATATAAATAAATGTCAATATCTCTAATTCTCGGCACTATCAAATTATTTTAGCATAGGAGTTCTCTTATTCTTAATCTCGATGGAATTTGATATTCGGCTATTTCCCGATGCACAACGCTTAATCATCTGAGAGTCAATATGAAGCATTTTCTTGGGCCTATTTTGGGCGCCGAAGTCGCACAAAAACGCGCACCATTTCCGGCGGTCGTCACCTGAACGGAGATGGGCAATGCAAATATATGCATATTATGTGATGTCGTCAAGAAAGTTTAGCGACGTGTTTGTGTGTACATCGTATTCACCTCAGAGACTGTCGGCCTCCTTGTTTTTGGAAAAGTGGAAGGAATCCTCATAATTCCTTTGGAAAAGTGGAAATTTGTCCATAAATTGCGTTGGAAAAAAGGATGTAGTATGCTTAATAGAAAGATAGACAGCTATTTAAAAGATTATTACCAAAAATCTTCTAATGCATTGCTGATAACGGGTGCACGTCAAGTCGGAAAGACCTATTCCATCCGCGAGTTCGGCAAGACTTTCAAGAGTTTCATCGAGATCAACTTCATCGAGAATCCCGATGTCGTTGGATTGTTCAAGGATGCTAAGGGAAGCGCCGACATACTGATGCGTTTGTCGACCATCACGAATGTGCCAATGATAAAAGGGGACACGCTGATATTCTTTGACGAGGTTCAGGAGTGTCCTGATATTGTGACCGCCATCAAGTTTCTGGTGGATGAAGGCTCATATCGCTATATTTTGAGTGGCTCTCTGCTCGGTGTGGAATTGAAAGATATCCGTTCAATCCCTGTCGGCTATATGGGCGTGAAGGAGATGTTTCCGTTGGATTTCGAAGAGTTCATTACTTGTGTGGGAATCAATGAAAATGTTATTTCCACGCTAAAAGATGCCTGGACGAAAAGGATTCCGGTCGATGGATTCATCCATAACAAGATGATGGAGCTGTTCCGGCTCTACCTGATTGTAGGGGGTATGCCGGCAGCGGTCAGCAAGTATCTTGAAAGTAATAACTTGCAGGATGTGTTGGCGGTACAGCAAGAGATTATTCAACTTTATAAGAAGGATATAGCCAAGTACGATCCGTATAATAAATTGTATATCGAGGAGATATTCAACCTAATTCCGCCGGAACTCAATGCCAAGAACAAGCGTTTTATCCTCAAGCGCCTCAACGAGAATGCTAAGTATGAACGCTATGAGAACAGCTTTCTCTGGCTGAAGCATGCTGGTGTTGCCATACCCGTGTATAATGTAGAGGAACCCAAGGTCCCTCTGCTGCTGTCTCGCTCCCGCAACCTTCTCAAGCTCTTCCTCAGCGACATTGGTCTACTGGCAGCCCAATATGCCAACGGCATCCAGATGCGGATTATCAAGGGCGATAAGGACATCAACTTCGGTTCTATCTATGAGAATGTGGTGGCGCAGGAACTTGTCGCACACGGTCTGGAGTCCTATTACTACAACAGCAAGAAGAGGGGAGAGCTGGACTTTGTCATAGAGCAGTGGGACAGGATTCTTCCCATCGAGGTTAAGTCCGGGAAGGATTATACCTACCATCGTGCCCTCTCCAACATTATGGATTGCGATGAGTATGATATCCAGGAAGCACTGGTGTTGAACAATGACAATCTATCAGTTGATGGTCGAATTACTTATGTGCCGGTCTATATGGTGATGTTCTTGGATAAAGGTGCGGCGGCGCCGATAGAATACAAAGTTGATCTAGGTGGTTTATCGAATGGGGATGTCTAATGGGGTGTTCATTTAAATGGAAAACATCCCCGTTGAATAATAAGAGTTTTATTAAGCTTTATGCTAGCATACACATATATCGAAAAAGGAAAGTTCGCTTTGGTGGAGAAACCGAAGCCTGTATTGATTGAGCCCACGGATGCCATTGTGCGCGTGACGATGGGAAGTATCTGTTCCAGTGACCTGCATATTAAGCACGGTAGTGTCCCTCGTGCTGTTCCTGGTATCACCGTTGGGCACGAAATGGTGGGTGTGGTTGAAGAAATAGGTTCTGAAGTCACTAATGTGAAGCCATGTGACCGGGTAACTGTCAATGTGGAGACCTTTTGCGGAGAGTGTTTCTTCTGTAAGAATGGTTATGTGAACAACTGTACCAACCCCAATGGCGGATGGGCATTAGGATGCCGTATCGATGGCGGACAGACGGAATATGTTCGTGTGCCGCTTGCCAATCAAGGATTGAATCGTATTCCCGATAGTGTTTCCGATGAACAGGCTTTGTTGGTGGGCGATGTCTTGGCCACAGGCTTTTGGGCAGCTCGTATTTCAGAGATTGCAGAAAGCGACACTGTACTGATAATTGGAGCGGGTCCCACAGGCATTTGCACTTTGCTTTGCGTGATGTTGAATCATCCCAAACGCATCATCGTATGTGAAAAATCTGAAGAGAGAAGACGATTTGTGCAAGAGCATTACCCCGAAGTACTCCTCACAACTCCCGAAGAATGTAAGGAGTTTGTTTTGAAGCATAGCGACAATAGCGGTGCTGACAGAGTGCTCGAAGTGGCCGGAGCTGCAGATACCTTCCGACTGGCGTGGGAGTGTGCTCGCCCCAACGCCATAGTTACCGTAGTCGCACTATACGACCAGGCACAAATTCTTCCCCTGCCCCAAATGTATGGCAAGAACCTCTGCTTTAAAACCGGTGGTGTGGATGGATGCGATTGCGAAGAAGTCCTCAGCTTGATTAAAGAAGGAAAGATTGACACCACTCCACTTATCACGCATCGTTTCCCATTGTGCGAAATCGAAGAGGCTTATCGCGTTTTCGAGAACAAGCTGGACGGGGTGATTAAGGTGGCGATATTTTGATTTTTGCCACCAAACACAAACATATAGTTTTATGGAAGATAATAATCTCAACCGTCAGTAGAGCAGCTTTTTGAAATAGCACAGCATTTGAACATGGATGTGAAGGATTTGCTCAATTCTAATCTTGGTAATAAATAACGGCTATGGCACAGGAAATCAGAAGTGAGGAAATTATTGGCCAGCATATGTTTACAAAGAAAACACTTACATCTTTCATTCCGTTCCATCATAGTCTCAAGGCACGAAGCGGGTTCTCAAATTAGCCAAGGATCTTCTTTGCTAGGGCGTTGACGGCGTCCACGTCGATTGGTTCGAGGACGATTTTTTCTGGCTCCAGGTCTAGGAGGAACTGCATGTAGTTGGGGAGTGTGAGCAGCTGTCCTTCCCGGCCGACATTGTAGTCGCCGAATTTGATGATGTGTTTCACATGGTATTTGTCCGCATGCTTCAAGACAGTCTGGACGCTCTTGGCCTGGGCCGTTTTGGCTTTCACTTCAAGTGGCACACATTCGCCTTTCATCCGGACGAGGAAGTCCAGCTCAAGGCCAGAGTCCTTCAGGAAGTAGTACAGGCTTTGCTGCTTCTTGTGAAGAGTGTCTGCCATCAGATTCTCGAAGATGGCGCCTTTGAATCCTCCCAGGTTGCCTTGCAGGATATCCGCCCTGGTCCCAGGGTCCAGCATCTCGATGAGCAAACCGATATCTGCCGTGTAAACCTTGAACACATTGTCTTTGGCATTGCCTTCCATCGGGAGACCGGTGATATCGGTATTGTAGCAGCGGCAGATAATGCCGGCGTCTTCCAGCCACTGAAGAGAGCCAAGATAGGTTTCACCTCGTCCGCCGGGCTTAACCTTGCTGTATTGGAATTTCTTGTTCTCCTTGGCCAGCTGCTTGGGGATGGAATTGAAGCACTCGCGGATATGGGGCTTGTCTTTGTCCGGAGCATACTTGACCATATCGTCGCGGTACTCCTTCAAGATACCCTTGTATTCCTCACTGACGGCGTTCATATTATTGGTGGTCAGGAATGCGTTGATGGGGGCGGGGAGACCACCAATAGCGACATAGAGGTTCAGATACTGCCTCATGGCCACGTGGATTCCTTCCGGAACCGGCGTTTCCTCCGTGTAGAACTTCCGGAGAGCCTCGATGACATCCGGATTCATACCGTTGGCCCAGAGGAACTCCTCGAAGTCCAGCGGGTACATCTCGATGATGTCTTCGCTGCCTACAGGAACAGAGTTGATTCCCAGATCTTTCTTCTGAACCATCTTGCGACGCCGTTTCTTGAGCTCATCGCCGTAGCCCTGGACGCCCAGCAGGGAGCCAGTGGCAATTACGTCAAAGCGGCCGTCCTCTTTGAAGAACTTGAGCGAAGTCCTGGCCTCGGGGCATTCCTGGATTTCATCAAAGATCAGGCAGGTCTCTTCGGGGATGAACTTGACGCCCTTGATCTGCGCCGACAAGTTGAGCAGAATGCTGTCCACATCCTTTGATCCGACGAAGGCATTGATTCGCTCCGGCTGCTTGATGAAGTTCATGTAGACGACATTCTTGTAGTTCTGCTCAGCGAAGTGCCGTGAGATATATGTTTTACCGCACTGGCGGATGCCCATTATTACCAGAGGCTTGTGCCCAGGCTTGTTTTTCCACGCAATGAGATCGTCTTCAATTTTCCTTTTCAGCATAGTATTACACTTTATCTGGAAGCAAAAATACACTTTTTTCAACGACTTCTCAAATACCCATCGTAATTTTTCTAACGACTTTTCGGCAGTTAGCCGTAATTTTTCCAACGAGTTTTGCCGGACCGGAGATGGGCAATGCAGTGGTTTTGGCACTGAATACCGACAGCCAGAACTGTTCTTCCGAACCGTTGTTGTAACGGTTGAAGTTCTTGAACCAAGCGGATAATTCATCAGCCCACAAGCATAAACCACGTTTGTTCTGCGCATGAATGAGGCTCAATCCCTCAGGTGTTACATCCGAAATCAAGAAGCGTTTACGGATTGGTTCCTGTGGAAATTGCTCTTCACCACTATCCGCACGTTCTTTGCGGCTCATGCTCATAAGCTCATTGTACTTGGCAAGCATTTTCTCAAATTCTTGATTCTGTTTGTGATCATAATCAAGAAACGGTTTCATGGCAAAGCTGAGCGGATGGCTCTTGTTTGCTCCCGGTCGTCCAATCAATGCTATATATAGGATAGGGCTTTCCACCCAGCCTTGCTTGATTTGGACAAGATGCGTGTTGCCAATGCCGACTGCTATTGCCGTAAGGATAGCTGCGGCAATGTAGTCGGTTGGGTAGTTATGGCATTCGTGTACCTCGCTGATGATACGTTGGATTCTTGTAGGGAATATGCTAACAGGGAAATCAGTACCCGTTAGTCGCATACTTAAATCAGCCGCTTCGTCAATGATGGATGCCGGATTAATAGAATATGTATCCATAACCACACCTATTAAAGTTTCACGGATGATTTGGGCTTATGACGGATGCCGCCTTGCATATTGGCAAGCATCTCTTCGTATGTTTGCTAGGAAGTTTTTATTCGACCATTCTCAATCCATGCTAGAAGTTCGTCTTCGTAGAAATAGAGTTTTTTTCCTTTCTTATAGGCAGGAAGCAGCCCTTTGCGTACCAATGTATAAATGGTAGGCTTGGCTTTTCTGATAATACGGCAAGTATCCTCAATTTCAACCAACACGTGTTTGTCTGATGCGGGCGGTTGAAGTTCCGATACCATTCTTTTCAACTCGATGACTTGTTCGGTCAGATAACCTACCGCTTCGGGCAGCTTATCAAATGTTACTGTTTCTTTTTGCTTACGCCAATCGTTTTTAATTGTTCGATGGTAAAGGAAACAGGTGTTTCAATGGTGGAATCATTCACCAAAACATAACTGCTCGGCCCGAGCACGCCATGGAGGAGATACCGGAGATAAGAAAGAGGAGGAGCTACACACTCAGGAAATCCTGGAACAGGGTGGCGTCGCGCGGCAGCGAATAGCGGAGCTGACCCCCGGAGTCCCGCAGCTCCATGAGGAGCCGGCCCATCAGGTTGGGTCCGACATATAGGGTCCCGTCACCGGAGAGCTTCGCGCCCCAGGTGTCGGGATTCTTCTTAGGGAAGGACGTCTGGTCCTCGACGATTAAAAGGCCCCTGCTCTCTTCCAGGGCCTGCCGGAACTCCGCGCTTTGGCGGTATTTCTCCGCGATGCAGAACTTCATCGCGTCAACTATGATCTCTCCCCAGTCGGCCCTCACGGTGCCAGCTTTTTCGAAGTGCTTGGCCTTCATCTTCATGGTCTGGCCCTTGGCCAGGTAGATTTCCCTGCGGGAGACCTGGTCCGCGAACTTCATCACCTGGAATACTTTCTCCGAGCAGTCGAAAGCGACGCCGTCGATCACAAGCGGCGTTCGCCCAAAGTTTGAAAAGATTCCCCACGGTCCGTCCACCTTACAGAAGGGTGCGGTCCGCTCCGCGGGGTAACTCTCGATGGAGTAGTACTCCGGGTAGTTCCTCTCTATGAATTCCCTTACGTGCATGGCTCTTTCAGTATTTAGCTACGGTCTGCTGGGACCCCTCGATGAACTTGGCCTTGTCGTCGAGCAGGACCCGTCCACCTGGAGGATGCGGAACGCGCCGTAATCCATCAACGCGTAGTTGTCCCCGGCTTCCGGCTTGGTCTGTGCCGTGGGCCAGGCGAGGAGAACCACGCCTACCGTGGGGAGGAAGGCCGAGGCGGCTTTCTCTGCCTCCAGAGAGGCTGAGCCTGTCATCTTCTTGACCGTGCCGGTGTTGCCAGAGAGGATGTTGCCGAGCCATTTGCGGAAGAACTTTCCGCTGGTGGCTGCCTCAGCGGGGATCTCCACGCCGAGCCTCTCAGAGACGCGCCGGAGGATGTCCGGGTGGACGGGAGAGAGGGACCGGAGGTGGTTGTCTGGCGTGAGGTCCGGGATCTGTACCGTGTAGACGTAGTGGTCGGGACTGGACGTCGCGCCGGAGTAATGGGCGGCAGTGGTGTAGCGGGAGGTGAGGTAGGCCCCCACTCCGAACTTGAACTTGCCGTCACCCTCGAGAAGGTGGCTGGGGTCGAAGCGGTCAAATAAGGCCGATGAGCCATGATATGCTGTTGCCATGATGCATTGTTTTGGAATCAGTTACAAAGATAGCAAAATAATTCCTCATCCTTTGCGAGACGGATCCACCTGCCGCAGGGCGGAGGGAAGGCCCGGATGTTCGGCTTTCCTGCGCGGAGCACTCCAAGATCTTCCGCCACGCAGCGCTCACCAGGCATTCGTCGACCTCGTCGTTGCTGATGCTCTCGGGAAATCCTTCAGCCTCGCGGGATAAGGAGAGAGTCCAATAGGGCTCCCGCCTTTTTGATAATTCCGCCTTTTTCGTAACTTTGCAGTAACCTCATGTTAAATCACTAATTATTGCGACATGGCTTTTATTTACAGACCGGATAATGGAGTAACACTCAGTCCTTCCCAAGCGGAATTCCTGGAATCAATCGAAAACAAACCGTCACCCTTTCAAGGTTTAACCTCCCTTAAAGATCTCCGGTCCCTTACGGGACTGTCAGTTGTGGTCACAGACAGGGAACGGCTTAGAGAAATCTTGTTTAATGCTAAAGAAGCAACCTATCGTAAGATTGCCGAGGACCATAGGGCAAGCAATTTGGCAGAGCAAGACATTCATGATCGGCAAATATGGATTGAGGAACACCTTAATCCTGAAAAGTCCCGATTTATCCTGGGCCTATACTCGCGGGAACTTTTTTGGTTTGACGGTGATGCGCCGAAGGTTTACTTGTTTGCAGACAACATCGAGGCTTGTGCAAGCAAGAAGGGGTACAGCGAGGAGCATGTTTTTGGTTTTGTGTTTATCCATGAAATGATGCATGCATACTATGATGCGTTCAACAGCGCCGGCTTCCCTGCAAAGGAACTGCTCGAAGAAGCCTTCGCCGAGTATGGGATGCTGACATTCATAAACAAGACCATCGGCCCTGGGGTGTTCCTTGAAGAAGCCAAAGACTCAGTCTCATCAAAGATTGACTATGGTCCGAGGGAGTATGGATTCGGGTATGAACTGTTTGCGGACACTTTCGGCGGTGCACCCGAAATGATAGAGCGATACAGACTTGTCTCCAATTGGATAGACTATCCGACAGTCAGCAGGTTTGCGAAGGATTACTTCAAGTGCATCGAGGATTATAAAAAAAGCACAGACGAAAAAACTGCGTCAGACTGCATTGAAGGGGTCCGGTATATATTGGAGCATGAATGGCTGGAGCCGGATGCGGGATACATTATACAACCGGGAATTGGCAAGAAGGTCCCGGCACTATCTCTGTCCGGCATTTCGTCAGCAGTTCCCCCGACTGGCTTAGCGGGCAGCAAAATAAGTGTTCCGAAAAGCAGACATTATTTTGATATTCAAGAAAGAAAGACAGGCACTTATATTGCACGTCATGAAAGCATGGTGCGGTGTCCATTGGTTGTCGTACATCACTTCTGTGACAGAAATTATGGTATTACTTATGATGGATTGGACCTCATATTCAATCGAAATGTGAAATTGTCCAGTATGCCACCATGTCTAAAGAATATGATTGAGCGGGAGTCAAGTGTTGCTGCCTACGTAGCTACATTGAAACCGACACCGGGTAAAAGCCCGGATTCTAGATTTCATGTCGGGGAACCGATTTGCCTCATTGGCGGAGATAAAATCGTGGTGACAACCCAATGGAGATATGATTCCTGCTTCCAGGATTTTTGGAAGCTCGCTGATATTCTGGGTTATGATATGATTGAGGTGTAGTCTAATTCAAGCAAACAACTCCACCAGTATATCCCTGCAATCGGCTTCAGAGAGACCTTCGATGTCAAGGTCAAACGCTGGAGCCGGTTTTCTTGCTTGCAGGAATTCCAGTGTGTTTGGCAATGACGTTTGCTGCCGATAACTCTCCCGTGTGTACCCAGCCTCGTTTAGTTTCTTTAAGATATTGGCATTGATAAGGCTGATTCTCTTTTTGGCGTAACCTTCGCTGTATCCGTACTTGTCGTGAGCCATTTTAGTGAAGGGATCCTTGACATGCTTCTGTGCACTTATCGTCTCCCACATCCTGTAATCCTGGTCCGAGAAGTCAAACTGGAATTTCAGGTTGAAAAGCCGCTGGTCGTTAGGGGACATCCTGGCGACGATTTCACGGATCTTCCTGACATAGGTCATCTTTATCTCATGGCTTTCTTGCTGTTCTTGGCATAAGGGGAAGAGTTTGTTGGAAATAAATTTACGATTTTCCGGCGTTTTTTCCAAAAATGCGGGTAACGATATCCATGAAGGCCGGTATTAAAAAAGGCCGATGAACCGTGATATGCTGTTGCCATGATGCATTGTTTTGGAATCAGTTACAAATATAGCAAAAGAATCCCTCATCCCTTGCTGACGGGCGAATGCCCTGGCGAGGTTGACGGAACCCTCTCTCGCACGAGCGGCCACACCTCGCCAACTGGGTGAAGTTGAGTCGTCCTGTATGTGTGAGAATAAGTTCCATTGTCTCGATGAAGAAGGATTGAAAAGATTTGCTTAAATTTATCTGGCTGGATAAGGGCCTTGATTTTCATCTTTTTTAACACTTTTTTTTGGCGTTGTTCTATGCCGTCTGCGAGGTGCTGTAAAACTGCTCCGCATACGAGCTATTGTATGCGTAAGTAATTGAAAATTATATAATTGTTAAATTTTTAACGAATCATTGACATGAAACATTTAGAAAAATTTGAGGATTTCAAGACCAGAAAAGAAATCGAGGAACTTGATATTTTTGACTTTAACAACATTCCGATGTCAGAATTGGATAAAGCATATATTGATTACGAACCGTTGTATGATACGGTGGATTGGTATTCCGTTGATGAGGACTATGTATATGAGGAAAGGAAAATCAATACCACTAGAATCCAAAGTGCCGTTGATGTTGTCAGTCGTGCAATGAACCAGTTGAAAATGTCGGAGTTTCAAATAAAAGCAAAGTCACCCAACGGTGTAGAATACATTGAAGTTAAACGTCTAATGGAAGATTATCCCGATTTTCTTACAATGAGCACAGCAATGTTGGTTCCAGATGTCAAGAAGAATGTTGAGATAATCACTGAATTTATGGACGATAATGGTTATTATGAAGCAAAGAAAACCATATATAAGGACAGAGGTGGCAGAATATGGATGCTGTTGATGTTTGACCCTAAAAAGAAAGAGAGCATAAAGGAGATGGTTCTGAAATATCATAAGTATGCATATCACACTTCGCCGATATACAATGCAGAATCAATAGAAAAAAATGGTATTCTTGCCAAATATGCAAACACACCATTCATTTCAAATACTAAACGTATTTACTTGTATTTGGGCAATACATCAAATCAAAAATATGTAGATATAATGAAATCCATTTCAAGGAAACTACAAAGCAAGGATAACAAATTCACAGGTGATTTTGTTGAGTATGAAATTATGTTGAAAAAACTTCCTGAAAATGCCGAATATTACGTTGATATACACGGTTTCGGTAAGGATTACATATATACGGAGAGCGATATCCCGATTGAATCCATAAGAGACAGTGAAGACAAGACATATTAGACAAAATAGATATATCGGATGGTGGATATTTAGATCACAAGTTCAAAGTAGATAATTCTGTTAATAAATCTTAGTAAGTCACCAAGAGTCCCCATTTTGAGCAGGTAACGATATTAAAACTAAAACGTATATTTGGTAGAGAAATAAAGAATTTCTATATTTATCTCATAAATGTAAGGACACATGAACATTTCAAAAACAAGATTCATCAATTGGACGCGTTGTCCGATGTATTTCCCAATGGATTTGAAGTTCAATCCTACGGGGAAGGCCGATATTGACGATGAACGTGAGCGCCGGGAGGAGAGATTGGCTGAATTGCGGGAGGGTGTGAAATCATCCGATGGCTTTGATGCTGAAGATGAGGAATTTGATGCCCAGCCTGGGCCGGAGCTGGAGGCGCTTCTTCCTTATTATAACAAGGTTGAGGAGGAAGCGTTGAAGGTGGCAAAAAAGTATTTTCGTGGTACTCTCATTGCCAACTCAAAGGATGTTCATGGACAGAAACTCTTCGAATACGAACTCCACGGACACACTTACCGCTGCTACGTGGATATCTACAACGAGAACGAAGAGGAGATCAACATTATCGAGGTGAAGGCCACCACCAATAGCAAGTATACCGATGCAAAAGCAGGCCTTTTCTTCTCGGATAAGCGTGGCGGGACCAAGTATCCGCTGTTTGTAAAGGAAGGAAATATCTGGCGTCTCAACGCGTTGGCCAGCACGAAAACGGATTATGCGGCAAAGAACTACGAAGCAAAGAAAGGTCTGCTACTCGACCGCTATAGCAATTACGGAAAATACCCTCACGATTTGGCATTTCAGAGGTATGTGATTGAGCATGCCCTTCGAAAGGCCGGAGACAACCGCCCGGTAAACTTCTACCTGGCAGTACTCAACAGCGAGTATGCATTTGACGGAACACGTGACGCCAACGGCGATTGTGTGTATAATGAGATTGGTGGCCAGGAACTCATCACCTTCCTGGACATGAATGAGATCACTCTGGCATACCAGACTTTCATTCTCAAGGAGATAGCTATGCTTGAAAACTATATTGCCAAGCCTAACCCAGTCAACACAAAGGTTACTGTGGGCAATTGGTGCGCCTGGGGCAAGAACACGGAATGTGTGTTCTGGAAACACTGCTTCCAGGAACTCCGCGATGTGCCGGACTATAATTCTGCGAATAAGTACCTGAATTCTCACCAGAGTTTTAAGGATTATGGCATTGTAGGAAAATATGAGCTTGTTAATCAGGGCTACTGGAAGTTCGACGATGTGCCGACAGGCTGGCTTGTGAATGAGAATCACAAAATTCAGCGCGACTGCTATGACAATGGAATCGAGCATATCGACAAGGAGAAGATGCGCTTTTGGCTTGATAAAATCGAGTATCCCATCTACCACTTCGACTTTGAGACATTCCCTTGCCCTTTGCCTCGTTTCAAAAGAGAGACCCCTTATCGGCAGTCTGTCTTTGAGTTTTCGCTGCATATCGAGCGAGCGCCGGGTGTCTGCGACAAGCAGAAGGATAATTTCATCTTCCTCAATGCCGAGTGCGATGACGACGAGCGCGAAGACCTGGTAAAAGCAATCGTTGACCATTTCGAATTCAACGCGGACGGCACGCTTCACGGCACCATGCTCGCACAGAACACCTCATTTGAGAGAGGTAGGCTGAAGGAACTTGCCGCCGCTTTCCCGAAGTACAAGGATAAGCTATTGGCAATCTGCGACAAATCGGCAGACCTGATTGACCTGCTGAAGACGAAGAAGGAGTTCTACGAACCCGCCTTTGGTGAGGAACGTGCCAAGGCCATCAACTACTACCATCGGGATCTTTCCGGCAGCTATTCAATCAAGAAGACCCTTCCGTTATTGGTCCCGGCGCTCACATACAAGGGAATGGATGTCGGCAACGGCGTACAGGCATACATTACCTATCTCAACTACGATTCTCCGGAGCCTACCTTTGGTATTATGAAGACTAAGAGCGAACGCCAGGATGCACTCCGGACCTATTGCCAGCAGGACACATGGGCGATGGTCGAAATCTTGAGGGCGGTGAGGGGGAAGATCTAGTTTTTTGTTCGTTTGGGTAACGATATTGCATTTTAGCGGTATTGAATGTAGAGTATTCACTAAAAAGAAAGTACGGATATGAAAAAAGAAACAAAGAGAGCAGACGCTATTGACGGCCAGAATATTGTATACCACATTATTCAAAAGAAGATTATCCAGGTCGCTGATGTTGACAATCCTCCTGCAGAGGTCAAGTTCATGATTGAACAGCTTTTGCTATGGGGCGGCGTTTGGTTCCGCCCGGAAGCGTATGAACAGATTCCCGTCCTGCGGCCCTATGTGATAAGAGATAGTAGTTGCAGGAATAAAGATCCAAAGAAAGATACATGGGCGCAGTCGAGCAGCAAAGGTTTAATGCGGGACGACAATTCGAGCATTAAGGCTATCCCAAAGTCTTTGCCTATTATAAGCCCATGGAAAGAGATGAATGGGAAAACCCTGGGTACAGGCTGGGTCGCTTCTCATGTATGGATGAGTATGCAGACCCGGAGCGAGCATGCCTGCGAATGGGAACGCACTAACTCGTTTATTCCTAACCTTGTCTGGTTGCCTAGCCAGCTTTCAAAACTCACAGATAGGGATGGTAGCTATGCTCAGCAGTTTTTAAAGCACATTTCTCATCTTCTATATTCCAAGATTAGAATTACTAATCCAGTGCTTTCCGGGATTTGGAGTGAACTTCATGACCCTGGAATCACGCCAGTGACAAAGTTCTCGCTGGATGATCTGAATTTCTTTGATTCTGATGCCGGGTGGATTGCTGACAAGAAGACTAAACTTCACCAGGAATTGCAGTCTATCCTTGATCTTCTCGACGACCCAGATGCTAAAGTAAAGGCGATTTACAATGATAGATATACTTCCACGCTTCGCGACAACTCGAAAGCGATGGCGGATCCTGATAAACAGAACCTGACAGACTGGATAAGTGCGAATCGAGATTATATTGACGGCGGAACGTTCATATCAGCATCTATGCCAATTAGAGCCAAAAGAAAAACTTCTTCAGGCGCTAAAAGGACTGGGAGAGTCAGGCGTTTATATCAGATTAATGGGCGGGGAGAGTACTCTATGGGACAGGTTATCGAAGAATTCATAAAGTATAAACTTGATAAGGGAACCCCTTTCAACGGTATATCTCCCATTAAGGGAAAGTTTATATCTGAATATCCTACAGGTGTTAGTATCGGAAGCGGAAAAGATGCCAAACCATATTCGTTCAGCCACAAAGGCAAAGATTATTATGTTACTACACAATTGAGGGATAGTGAAGCTAAAGATAATTTTCGTAGATTCAGGACTAGCGTGAGTGTGACCGAACCAGGTTTCATTATTACGCCGATTATATTATAGGGGTTGTAGTTTTTAAAGAGAATTGATATGTATAACGTATTAGGAGACCCGGTTTTAGTTAGCGAGTGGCAAAATCTAATCACAGCATTTGCCAAAAGACCTTTTAATTTTGGAGGATATTCTTCAATAGATGATATCCTGGATAAATTGGGCGTCAATGTCATATTAGAATCAGGTATTGTGTCTGAGCGCGTCGTCCCAAGGGAATTGAAGGACGCAGAGAAATTCTGGGAAGAAGAGTACCACAAACTATGTGAAGAGAATCGTGGTACCAACAATGATAAGATACGGAAGGATCGTCAAATAGCAGAGATAAATTGGGGTATGGCCAGGCAAAGTATTTATTTCTGGGAAAAGATGCCTTTGCGAGGATGTTACATTCCGGATGAAAATGTCATCAAATTATATCCGGATGAGATGAAAGGCGAATATGACGGTAAGCGTATGGAAGAACTCATTGTTTCTACACTTGCCCATGAAGTAATGCACGCCTATTTCAATCGCCCGGGTCATAATAACTACCCATACGCTGTGCTAGTGGAGGAGCCTTTGGCGGAGTTCGGAATGCTACTATATCTAAAAGAGACAAACTGCGTATTCTATGATTGGGCAAAGGCAGATGTGGCGAGCAAAAATACCTGTTACCGCTACGGCGCAAATCTGATGGACCAGCATCTTTCTGCAGGTCAAAGTTCGTCTTTACGCAATTATTTGGAGGCTTACAAGATAATGCTTCCTGCCTATTCAGTGCTGGAAATCAATAATGGAATCGTTTCTCTGCCACCTTCCCAGATGCAGATTAACATTCCTATTTCCGGATCACCTACAACCATATTGCCTCATTGGCGAGATGTATTCACGTATCCGCCTCGCTATTTCTACGATGCTGTAACTAAAACATTAGGGCTTGATGGTAATTGGGAGGTGGTGCATCGCGGTAATAGATTTATAGATATACATATACTTTGTCATATTGATGAAAGTCTGATTGATCATCTATATCTTGGCGATAATTTTGATTATATTCCATATAGATTAAAGGGGTACGAAGTTTCGGTCTCACCGAACAATTCCAATTTTTATGCAATAAATGGAGTTTTATTCGGAAGGAATGATAATAAACCATGCTTAAGTTCTTGTGGTGATGGGCTATATGAGATTTGCAGGAACAGCAAATGGGGAGTCATCGATGACCAACTCAATCAGGTAATACCAAATAAGTATGATTGTATCTGGTCATTTGATAAGAATGATTTGATTGAGGTAAGAATAGACTCCCATTATGGTCTTGTGAACAAACAGGGCATTGAGCAGGTACCTCCTATCTATGACCATATTGCATTAAATGAAGATGGTTACTATACTGTGAAGCAGAATGGATGTGAGTCCAGGATTGACAAAGATGGTAATGTCATTGAATAGTTTATAACATGAGAGTCCCTAATTTTTAGTGGACACTCATGATTCTTAACTTTAAATGTAATTATCATGTATCACATAATTTGTTTGGATGAAACATAACCATTGTGAGAACCTCGAATCTCTTGACTTGTCCAACTGGGACACTTCTAACGTCAAGGATATGATAGGTATATTTGATTCTTGTCCAGCGCTCTATAAAGTAGTTGATAATCAAATAATCAAAAAATTAAATACCATGTGGCAATAATCCCAGTGATATTAGAAATAGTCAGATACATTATGGCATCAATTAAAGAAAATAAAGTTAAGTGCACCATACCTGATGGCACTACAGCAATCTTCGGAGACACATTTAGAATAACAAATATTACAATACCAGCTAGCGTTAAGATAATAGATAATTCAGCTTTTGATGGACTCGATCTAGATTCGATAGATGTGGATGTAAACAATCAGGATTTCTTTTCAAGGGATAACTGCCTTATTAATAAGATAGATACTATAGACTATAAAGCAGGTACCAAACTCATCCGCGGATGTAAAAATTCAATAATCCCATCAGGAATAAATACAATCGAACCTCATGCATTTTTCGGTTGTAAATCCCTGAAGTCGATTACTATTCCGGATACGGTAACTTTCATTGGTTTCAGTTCATTTGAGGGCTGTACTTCTCTTGAGGAGATTGTTATCCCATCCAGTGTCACATATATCGACTCCTTCGCATTCAGAGGATGTCACGCCTTGAAGAAGGTGGTCTTCCAAACCACAAGTATCAAAGAAATAGACCGGGGATTGTTCGAGGATTGCCTGTCCCTAGAGGAAATCACAGTGCCAGAAGGCGTGAAAATTATTCGTAATAAGGCTTTCTGTGGCTGTAAGAGTCTCAGAAGCGTCAAACTTCCTAGGAGTTTGGAAAGATTTGAGTTCTATGAGGAAGTATTTGCCGGCTGCAATCTGGATACAATAACAATTAATCCTTCAAACAACTATTTCCATGTAAAGGGCAATTGCCTTCTTAATGAAGACTGCACAATTCTTATAAGAGGATGTAACTCATCAACGATTCCCAACACAGTTAAGTTGATTGGGGACGATGCTTTCAGCGGATGCACTAGGCTTGCCGGTATTGTTATCCCATATGGTGTAGAGGAAATAGGCACGCAGGCGTTTGAAAACTGTACAGCGCTTACTGGTATCGATATCCCTGAATCAGTTAAAAGAGTTGGTAAAAATGCATTTTATGGATGCGTAAATCTTCAGGATATTAAGATTCTAAAAAGCACAGAGTTTGATATTAATTCATCTTTCAGAGGATGTCCCGATGCAATAGCAAAAGGTCTATACAGTGGCTTACGTGAGGATATAAAGAAATTAATGAGTTGCATGGAACCATAAATTTCTGAGTTTTGCAATAATTTGTACTATAAATTCTCGGTTTGCGGCTTAGGCGGGCGACCGCGCTTTCCCTTCTTGGATTTCTTGGATGTGTAGGTTGGACGGCATCCTTCAGGAACCTCGAAGCCGAAAGCATCGCATATAAGGAGTTGGTCTCCGACAAAAGGCGTGATGAACTTCCGACGGCCATCGTGCTCGATGCAACGGATGGTCTGCATCTCCTCAAGGATGGCAGACATTGACGGGAATGATTTGGACAGTTCCGGCTTGGTGTCTCGGATATGCCTGAAATATGACGCGAGAATCAGGGCCACAAAGCAGATGAACATTCTGCCGTGCTTGGATGACTCCGTGCATACCCTCAGGCGGTCTTCGCCCAGAGGGCCTTTCTGAAGCATGAAGGTCTTTTCCTGCTCGTCCCACATCCCGTATCTGCTTCGCGCCTCCATCGGGTCGAGGTCCAGCCCAAGGGTATTGCTGGCAAAGAACCCACTTGTGAGCGTAGCCTTCTTGACCGCATCTTTATCTACCTCAAAGGAGCGTATCTTGCCACTCTTCCAGAAGGCTATCTTCATGAAGTTGTTCTCCTTTCTGAAGGTTTCGCGGTCTTCTTTTGGCACCGGTTTTCCGGTCTCATATACTGCCTGTACAAGCTCTGTCTGAGTGGTGATGGTCATCTGGACTCTTGCCAGGTCGTCCGCTCTCTTGTGTATGTCGAAGTAGATATTGAGCTTTAGACGATCGGCGTCAATGATGTGGTTGCCATTACCTTGCACTTTGTAGTCGAGATTATACTGCTTGTAGAACAGATTGGTATCCTTTGAGAAGGACATTCCTTCCGGCATCCCTGTTGAGAGGTCTATGGACGTGAGCACGTCCTGAGCCATCTCGACATTGCCTCCGAAAACCTTCTGAAGGTCATCTGAAAGGCCTGTCTCTTTGGCAACGTTATTCAGAAACCAAGTCGGACCATACATCCTGTCGAGGTCTCCGCCGTCATACTCTACAACTCCGCGGTGCCCCGTCCCGAAAAGTGACTTCCCCTCTGATAAGTCCCAATCAGAGGGGAAGATGAGCTTGCGACGCTCTTCCAAACGGATTATTTGTTTACGATTCTTAGAAAAAATAATCCTCCTTCTCAGGCAAACAGTTCCATCAGAATATCCCTGCAATCGGCTTCAGTTAAGCCCTCGATATCGAGGTCGAATGCTGGGGCCGGTTTTTTCACTTGCAGCCATTCCAGCGTGAGCGGCAGTGACGTTTGCTGCCGATAACTCTCCTGTGTGTGCCCAGCCTCACTTAGTTTCTTTACGATATCGGCCTTGATAAGGCTGATTCTCTTTTTGGCGTAACCTTCGCTGACGCCGTACTTGTCGTGAGCCATTTTAGTGAAGGGATCCTTGACATGCTTCTGCGCACTGATCGTCTCCCACATCTTGTAATCCTCGTCCGAGAAGTCAAACTGGAATTTCAGGTTGAAAAGCCGCTGGTCGTTAGGGGACATCCTGGCAACGATTTCACGGATCTTCCTGACATAGGTCATCTTTATCTCATGGCTTTCCTCCAGGGCCTTGGCCTTCTCGGCACTGTAGTGATAGAGGATGACACCGTCGTTTGATTTCTTTGGATGCCTTTGGGAAGAGGTGTCTGAAGGGGCTTCCTTGTCCGAGTCCTCCAGAACGGACGGCTCGTCGTTGTCATCCCTTGGGCCAAACTCTACGGCCGTGCCCTCGTAATACTTCCCGAGCCGCTCATCAAAGACGGCCCTGCTGGGATCGCCGGCCAACTCTTCCAGCCTTTTGTTGAATGCTTTTTTGATCCTCCACCAGAGAAACTCCTGGAAGGACTTCTCCTTTTCATTCCTGAGCAGCCCTTTGGCGAGATCTTCCCTGGCCAGCTCGATTCCGTGCATGGCGACATCTTTTACGAATAGATCAAGCGACATTCCCGTGTACCCGGGGTCCCATTTCAGTTCCACCCTGCTGATCATGGATCCGATACTGTTTCGGGCATAGTCCAGAAATTGTTTTCCGGTGGGAGCTAGAATGAAGTCTTGCTCCGTCAATGGTTTTCTTGTTGTTCTTGGCATAAGGGGAAGAATTATCTAGAAACAAATTTACGATTTTCCGGAGTTATTTCCAAAAATGCGGGTAACGATATCCATGAAGGCCGGTATTAATAGTAGGTAAAATTAATAGATTATGAAAAGATTTGAAATAATCGACGGCAAATGCGTCATCCCAGAGGGGACTGACTACATTGAAGATTATGAGTTCTACTGCAGCGACGACCTTCGTGAAGTCGTTTTCCCAGAGTCCCTTTCCAGCATCAGGCGCGAGGCGTTCAAGGGTTGCTGGAATCTCAGAGAGATTCACCTGCCGGCAGGCGTTTTGGAGATTGAAGAGGCAGCTTTCAGCGGATGCTGCTCCCTGGAGGTTATTGAGGTGGCAAAGGGAAACCCCATTTTCAGCTCTGAGGGGAATTGCTGTCTCACGGATGACGGGAAGACGCTGGTGTTCGGGTGCAAGGCATCTGTCATCCCCGATACAGTGGAGACCGTAGGTAGGGCGGCTTTCCAGTGGTGTGAGACGCTGACGGGTATCTCGATTCCTGACTCTGTTCGCAACATCGAGAACAGGGCCTTCTATGGTTGCCTTGCACTCAGGGACCTCAAGTTCTCCAGTGCGGGAAACCTCCTCAGGATCGGGGCGGATTCCTTCTCGCGCTGCGCCTGTCTTCGCGTGGTCACCATCCCGGAGAGCGTCAGGAAAATCTGTGCCGGAGCCTTTGCGGAGTGCGCATATCTGTGGTCCGTCAATATTCCTGCCGGTGTCTCCTGCATCGAGGACGGCACCTTCTTCGGATGCCAAACGCTGTCGAAATTCTCCCTTCCAGACTCCGTCACCGAGATCCGCCGCTATGCTTTCTGCGGGTGCCGCAACCTCGAGGGTCTGAAGATCCCCGCGTCAGTGCACACCATCGGCTCGTATGCATTCTCCGAGTGCGGCCGCCGCGAGGAAACCAAGATTCCGCTTACGGTCCGGATGCTCGGACATGATGTGGCCAGCGTCTATGTTCCAGAGGAAATTGACGATGAGGACCATCTGGAGGAGGTGAAACGGGAAGAAGAATGCGATGTTAAACCGTGCGGCGGAGGAGATGAACTGCCTTTTTAATCAACAATACATACTAACATGAAAGCAACAACAAAATACGACATCGGGGACTGGGTCTGGTCCCTCCGCGACAACCGGGCGGTCAGGCTTGATGTGACTAGTGTCATCGTCTCTATCGAGGGAGACGGCCTCTGCGAAGTGAGCTACTCGCTGCATTACGGAAACGGGGAGATCCCCGAGAGCAAACTGTTTAAGACAAGAGAAGAACTTTTAAACACACTGTAGCATGGAAAAGACATTCGATATCGGCCTTGGGACCGAAGTATGGGTGATTCACCGCAACCATATCGTGAAAGGAACGGTGAGCAAGGTTTGGTACACCAAGTTCATCGACCCTGTGGACTTGGTGTCGGTGGTGGAATCGGAGTGGTACTTCGTCTGCGATGCTGACGGTAAAAGGATCGATTCCTTCAGGAGGAAAGATTTGTTCCTAAAAAAGGAGGATTTGCTTAGATCCTTGTAGAAAAATACTTAACTTTATAGGCGCTAAAACTATACATTTCGTTCTATTTGATTCATAGAAGTATGGAGAATATCAATTTTATCAACGGAAAGACCCTGGAAGGCGAGCAGATAACGTTCGACGGATTCAGGGTAGAATCCTATTCAATTTATGACGATGAAGAGGAGGGACTCCTCGTAGATCTCTATTTCAAGTCCGGAAGTTCGGTCACCGTTTTCGCCTATGCGGACGAGGAAAGTGAAAGCAGCGAAATTGTCGACAGCCTTCTCGAGTGTGCGGAAGCTTTGAAAAAGAATCCTGCTCTCCTGGTTAAAAATTTTCCTTTCGAACTTATCATATGCAATTCCTTAAAGAATAAAGAGTATAATTTTGACGGCAACTCGGTAGAATACTACACCCGCGATGAATCTGCCGATGAGGACCTTGTAGAGTTGCATTTCGCTTCCGGCCATGTAGTAGCGGTGTTCAACGAACTTGACGAAGACCTTTACCCGGGAGAGAGCGTCGAGACCCTGGTGGACAGCTGCATATGCCGGTATCTGACAGACAAAGACTGATAGTTCTTTTTCACTGAAGGTAACGATGATCCGAATGGATGGTATTATGGGTAGGAAACAAAGCGAAAACCGATATGAAAAGAACTAAGGATTATACTTCTGATGCTGTAAAAGACAGCGTTCAGGCCGCAATGGCAAAGATATCGGCCTACTTCGGCAAGGAATGGGCTCCAGGAAAGGAATACGATGTGATCAAACACATCCATGGCCTTTTGGATGCCGAGATTGACAAGTATCTGGCACCTGGCCAGGCCGGGGATGCCTATAGGCACCTTGCCAGTTACGCTCCCGGAGCAAAAAAGTACGAAGCCGCCTATGCCAAGTATCTTGAAAAGTACGGTCCGTACCTGATGGAGCTCTTCGTCGAGTACGCTGATTCCCTGAAACTGACCGGTCGGTATGATGTAGGCGAAAGATACAACGAGGTCAGCAGGGATATCCTGGACAAGATGCAGAAGAACCTGTTCAGCAAGAAGGACATCGAACAGATGTTTGATACCGAGTCTGATGCCATTGACAAGTTTATGCAGCGGCACGGGGTGGAGGATTATTCTATTACGATGGGAACCATCGGCCTTGCAGTCAACGTCAATGGCGACATCACCCTCACGAAAGGGGATGCCCCACGCGGTCAGTTCAGGCACGACTTTAAGAAAATTTCCGGTAAATTCATATGCCGGGACTGCGGCCTAAAGAGCCTTCTCTTCGGCCCTGAGGAAGTGGGGGGAGATTTCGACTGTTCAAACAATAGACTGACCTCCCTTTCTGAAGCTCCGAAGGTCGTTGGCGGCAACTTCATCTGCCAGGGCAACGAGAAGATGTTCACGTATACCGAGATTAAGAAGCACGTCAAGGTCGGAGGAAGGATCTACACTGATGCACCCCTGACTCCGGAGGAGAAAGAGGATTTCCGGCAGCAGCTGATCAAGGAACAGAATGAGTTCTTGGAACAGTACAGGGCCGTTGGAGACAAGTTGGACAAGGCAATGGACGCGGGGGATATCAAGACAGTCGAGAAATGCAGGGAATACTTCTACGACGCCATTGATTTCTTCAAGGAGAGGCCTTGGATACAAAAACAGGGGACGGAACTGTCATATGAAATATTGATGAAGATATATACCTATCTGAACGACTTTGAGCCCTTCAAGTACCCCGACGTCAAGGCAGAGGACCTCAGGTTAAGAAAACTGTTGAAAAACTAATACGAAGTTCTTGAAGATGTGGAACAAGTTGAACAAATAGTTTATTGAAAAAATGGGCGTAGAACAAGATGTATATTTTGTTGCGGTGGAGGGCTCCCGTAAGAATATCGTTCGTATGATGAATGCGGCATTGCGGAAATTTGAAATTCAAGAGCCCATTACCGAAGACGCCAAGTCCTGGCCCGATATTGCGCGCCAGTATGAATGCTGCGTGTTTTTAGATGATGCGTTTTATAGGGATGCCAGGTTTGTGGCCGTTGTTTCGGCTTCAATCGATGATGCGACAGACGGCGTACTCCGCAGCATCCATCTTGATTCCGGAGTACGCGGAGAGGAGTTCCCGATTTTCCTCAGGACGTTGGCTTATATGTATCCCGCGAGATATGTCCCCATGTGGGAGAAGTACCATGGAGAGCACCCGGAAGTAGAATATAGCAGGGAAGAATGCCTTGCTTGGGCGGAAAAACAACAAGAGATGTTCCGTCAAAACGCCAGCGTGACAGACCATCTTCCAGGGTAACGATATCCTGTTTCTCCAGTATTGTAAGTAGGAATAAAAAATTCACAAAAAGATGAAAACGACAGAGAATATCAAATTGACAACCGCGGGGAAACTCCTCGGAGAACTGAAGAAGTATAAGAAGAATCATTGGGACGACTGCGTAGTCGCCTGGCTGAATGATGACGAGCTGACTTTCGGTGTCGTCGGCATGGGGAATGACAAAGACGGAGACCTTCGGATTATAGTTGAAGAGGTGGATGATGTGCTGGAAGGCTTCTGGACCGTTGAGGATGTGATTTCCTCATTGGAATGTAAAGGGAAGGATGCCCGGGTGTACCTTGCTGGTGAAGGCCTGTACCTTGCCATCGACAGCAGGGGTGGCATCTTCACTGAGGCCGATGATGAGGATGTGGTCGGGTGCCATGTCACCATCTTCGGCGAGTATGAAGAGATGCCTCAGAAGGCGCCGGCACCCGGGAAGGCAAAGGGCAATCGGGGTGAAACCATCGCGCTCATTGCCATCATGGCCGGAAGCGCCCTGCTGGTTTTCTACAAGGCATACACCCTGATAACCGGAACAGGAGGGCCCGTATGGGAGAGTGTTCTCTACATCGTCGGTGCCTCGATCGCTGCGGCGGTCTGCGGACTGACGCTGTTCTATTCAAAGGAGGACGGGAGATGAGTGAAAAGATTATCGAGACCAAGGTAGCTCTTGCCGGGACCAGGGAATCCATCATCCGTATTCTAAACCAGGCGTTCCGGATGTGCTCAAACAAGGAATTCAGGATTGCCGATGGCGACATCCTGGAAGTGATCAACCGCAAGATTGACGCGGCGAATAAGCACATGGCGGGTTACCAGACCGGATTCACGTTGATGGACTACCTTGATGACCGTGCCAGGATGGACAGTCCGTTCAAGGAACGCGTGTTGTGGTATATCGATGAGGAAGAGCCCGACGGCTCGGAGAATTACGACGCCAATCCTGCCGGCGTGACGGCCGAAGGCGATGAATATACGCTGACAATCGTCTCACGAGTCCGTGAAGGCCAGCATACCTACTACCCGGAGGACTGGCACTACTGGTGCGGCATGATGTCGGTTTATTACGACTGCCTCATCAAATTCAAAAAGGATTAATGTTAAACAGAAGAGTATATGAGCTGGTATGACCTTATTGACAAGAATGGTACTGCCGTCATTCCGGATGGCACTGAGGAAATACCTGAAAATGTGTACTCCCACTGTGGCATCCTTAAAAGTGCCATTTCCACAAGCAGCGTCCGTGTGATTGGACGTCATGCTTTCGACTCGTGCGGTTCCCTTGAGAGTGTAGACCTTCCGGACGGATTGGAGGAGGTAGGGGATTACGCCTTCCGACTCTGCCATCGTCTGCACATCCCTCGCATCCCTGATTCTGTGGTAAAGATCGGGGATGGAGCATTCGATTCGTGCAAACTTCCGGAATCGCTTGCATTCACAAACGTGACAGAGATAGGAGGAGCGGCGTTCAATCAGTGCTGGGGCCTTAGATTCATCACCATCCCGGCGTGTATGAAAACGATAGGCACATTTGCCTTCCACAGTTGTAAAGACCTCGAAAGAATATCCGTCGATCCGGATAATTCGAACTTCAGCACCTCCGGCAATTATCTTCTTTCTAAGAACGGGAAGACACTTTTCCAGGGTTGGAATACATCGGTCATCTCGGATGGTGTGGAGGAAATCAGCATAGGAGCCTTTACCGACATGTCGGGACTGAAGAGCATATCTATTCCGGGAAGCGTTGTCAAGTTCGAGCTCGGGCCATTCATGGAATGCTATGGTCTAGAGAGTATCACGGTGAATCCAGGCAATGTCCTCGGTGAAAAACTATACAGAATCCTGCCTATTTTCCAATACACCAACTTATAATAGATTGATTGCGAAGAACTTACGCAATAATAGCGAGACCTGCCGGTGATGACCATCGATACCGAAGGACCACAATCCCGCGCCGGAAAACAGTCAGCGGCAAGGCTGGACAAAGATAGATAAAATTGACGTGAATTGAAAAAATCGAATCAATTCCAGTGTGATTAACCTTGTAATATTTCAATTTAACTTTTATATTTGTGAAAATTTCACAAATAATGTTGTTTAGTTATGCTTTTGGAGTTCTCATTCGCAAATTTTCTATCTTTTAGAGACAAGGTTACCATCTCAATGGTTGCAACGGCCTTAAGGGACAGAAAGGCTGATATAGGCGATGCTACATTCGGCATTGGAGAAGATTCTGCCATTTCCTTGAACAGGTGCTGCACCTTGTTCGGGGCTAATGCTTCCGGCAAGTCCAATGTTGTCAAGGCATTGGCATTTTTCAAATGGTTTACTATGAATTCCTCGAAGGATGTGCAGGCCGGCGAAGAGATTCCTGTCAGGAATTATGCCCTTTCAAGCGTTTCTGCAGCCGAGCCTAGCCTGTTCGAGATAATGCTCTTTGCTGACGGCAACACCTACAGATATGGCTTTGAGGTTAACACGAAAGAGGTATGTCGCGAGTGGCTGTATATCAAAAGCGATAAGAAAAGGTCAAAGGAAATAGAACTGTTCTACCGCGACGGTAAGCGTTTCGAGACTCATCCCAAGTTCTCGATCGGAAAGGAACTTGCGGATAAGAATATGGTGAGGGACAATGCCTTACTGTTATCACTGGCCGGACAGTTCAATGATCCATACGCCAAGACAGTAATGAACTGGCTTAATGATACGACCATCATAACTGCAAACTCCGAGACGGAAATATGGGCAATAGCTTTGAAAGCAATGGAGAATCCGGAAACCAGGAATAGAATGGTAGAATTCTCCCGATATGCTGACCTGGGAATCGAAGATATCAGTTTGAGCGAACTAGGTGTGCTCACATCGCATACCCAGTATGATGATGAAGGCCGGGAGACTGCGTCGGTGACTTTTTCAATGAAGGAGAGTGAGTCAGAGGGAACGGTTAAGTATTTCTCCCTGGCATATCCAATTCTTGACACTCTGGAGCACGGCAAGCGTCTCATCGTTGACGAATTCGGCTCAAAACTGCATACTCTACTGATAATGAGGGTGATTTCTTTATTCAACACAAAGGCAGGAAACCCGAACAAAGCTCAGCTGATGGTGACGCTTCACGACACCAATATACTCAATAACAGTCTTTTGAGACGCGACCAGATATGGTTCACCCAAAAGAATGGTCGTGGGGAAAGCGAGCTGTATTCTCTGTCCGATTATAAGGTGCGCAGCGACGCCTCCTATGAGAAGGACTACCTTTTGGGCAAGTATGGAGCAACGCCAATCATTGAGGATCTTTCCAAAGCATTGAGATATGAGAGCAAATTATAATCCCAGGAAGGAACATTCTATCGTTCCTCCTCCATTTCAGCTTGTTTGTCAACAACGGTTCACAAACTTGTGAGCAGTTTGAACGAGTATGTTGATTGAGCTGTTTCAATTCTTGAATTTGTCTTCTGATACTCTGACGATATGGCTTGTAATCCTGACTTTGTACAATTCATCATCGACTAGTGCTCCGGCGCCGGGGAGATTGCCGTGAAAAAGATGATGGGGGACTGGTGCGCTTATTGCGACGGCGTTCTCTTCGGCCTAATCTGTGACAATAACTTCTACATCAAGGTGACAGAGCCTGGCAGGGTCCTGCTGAAGGAAGTAATCTTGCGACCACCCTACGACGGTGCGAAGGACTATTTCAACATAAGAGATGTGGATGACCGGGAATATCTGGCCAGTCTCATCAAGGCAACGCTTCCAGCGCTTCCGAAGGCAAAGGTGAAGAAGAATCCAATGAAGTGATTCGGATTCTCTGACACTTCCTCAAGTGTACCATGCTTCTGCGAAATCAACTGCCGGCTTTATTCCCCATCTCAGTAATCCTGGGGATACTGTTTCAAAAAGTTATGCTGCGGATTAGAAGCACTGACGTTCGCACTGGCACAACGCAGCCCTGGCGGATTATCACCCCTGTGGGGCTGGGGCATGGAAGGATGGGAGTCTGCAACCGTAGGGGAGCCTAGGCACGAGGCGTACTGGAGGGCGCAGTCTCCCATACCATCTTGATATTAACCTACTCGATGGTGGCGGCTCCGCCGACATCATGGAGCATCATGGACCAAGCAAGGTGAGCATCCGCAGCGCAGCGGAGGTTGCTGACCGCAGCTTACCATATTCCCTGTAAGTGAAGGCCTCATGGCCAACACCCACATACCCCGCTCCTTTGGTGGGGGATAAACCAGCACGGTGAGCTGGCAGTTGTGTAGCAAGCGTAGCGAGCGGAGCAACTGACTGCTGACCGTGACCGCTTTTCCTTATATCTGCGGGGTGGGCGTCCACAATCTTGCAGCGAAGGGCGGCATTGAAGGTTGCCTTTCCGGGCGACTCGTCCGTCCCGGAAGGGCAAGTACCGCTTTCCTTCCATCGACACAGCGTAATCTGCGTATTTCGCGCATTTTGCGTATCTTTGTAAATCGATTCTCCCTCTGTGGTGAATTGAAGTATGTGCATCACCCATAACCTTGATTAGACCATGGCCTCCTACATTGACCAGAATAAACTGAAAGTCGCAATTGACTGGATTAACAAACTCGCCAACGGGATGAATCCGCTTGATGGTAGTACACTTCCCGATAGCGACATCGTGAACAACGTTCACATCTCCCGCTGCCTGTTCTATGTATCCCATGTGCTTGAAGATGCTGGGAAGAAATCATCCTCACGTCAGAAGCAGTATGAACTTGAGTTTCAGCTTACCCCGGAGATAGCGTCAAAGGTCTATATTGCCGAGAGAACGGGTATCGCTATGTTCGTCAAAGAGATCAACAAGGTGATTCCTGAAAATATGCAACCTTTGGCCGCATCAAAAGTAACCCAGTGGCTGGTTTCGGTTGGGTACCTTGTAGAGCAGCAAAGCAATGACGGCCGTAAATACAAGGCTCCGACAGAACTCGGGACATCCATCGGCATGACATCCGCATGGAGAGATGGCTCTCAAGGGCAGTATCTTGCTGTTTCCTATGATGCCAACGCGCAGCACTTTATCCTTGAGAACCTTTTCAAGCTATAGCTCAATTTCGCCTCGCTTTAGCATATTCTCATAGTACGTCAGGTTGATTTTCCGGTTGCAGCCGCTCTTATCGGGTTTATAGTTCGTGCAACCAAGGAAGGGTGTGTTGTCTTTCTTCCTAACAATGAGATAGCCGTCCTTGCACCAGTCACACTTGAGGATGGGGAGTATACCGCCGGAGAGGTCGTTGGTCATGAAGTCACAGATTTCAGGCTCATTCGTGCAGAGCCATAGACGCAGACCAAAATCCTTCTTCTGTCGAACTCGAAGCGGATAGCCACATATCGGGCAGCGTTTAATCATTGAGATGTCCGGCGAGTCAGTCTTGGAGATGTCCAGGTCGCCGTTGACGTGGACTGCCGAATAGTCCTGAATTAGTTCTGCCACGAATCGAGACGGGCGCTGCTGGGGTACTACAATATAGACACGATTCTTTGTGCGGGTCATCGCCACATAGAATAGGCGACGTTCCTCTGCGTATTCAATCGTGCGGTCCTCCTTGATGACCAATTTCATCACCGGATCGTCTTCAATTTTGGACGGGAAGCCGTAGACGGCGTTGGCGGCATTGATGATGATGACGTTGTCGTAGCCGAGACCCTTTGCGCGATGTGCGGTCAGGAAGGTAATCTTCGCTTTTGGGTATGCCTTTGACTTGACCTCGCCAGTCTTGTCATTGAGGAAGAAGAGGCCGGTCTTGGCCAGGTGGAATCCGTCGAAGTTGTATCGGCCTATGAGCAAAATGGAAGAGCCCTCCGGTTTTCCCTCGGCCTTATTGGATTCGAGAATCTGGCCGATGCAGCGTTCTACAGCCTGGGCACGGAGATAGAATTTGCCGCCCTTTCCTTCCGCCAACTCCTTATCTGCTTCTTCTGAGTACGCCTCAATGATAATCGGCCGCTGAATATGCTTAGGGCTGATAAGGGACTTCTGAATCTGCGATGAGTTCTTCTGAATGAAACTGCCGGCGATGTCGATTACCTCCTGGGAATTACGGTAGGTCTTGGTGATTTTTAACTCTTCGCCGTAGCCCATGATGTCGGAGAAATGGGTGAAGAGTGTGATGTCCGAGCCAGCGTAGGCATAGATGGACTGCCAGTCATCTCCCACGGCTATAATCTTGGCGTCACAGACGTTAGAAAGCGCCCGTGCAAGGTCGAAACGCTGTCGGGATATGTCCTGGTACTCGTCGATGATAACGTACTTAAAATCGAGTTTCTCGCCGATTTCCACCTGCTCCTGCAGTATCTTGGCGGAGTCGTTTATCATATCCTCGAAGTCCACGGCTCCACGTTCCTTCAATTTCTTAGAGTACTCCAGATAACTCTGGTGGCAAACGTCCAGGAAGAGTTTGGTGCGGACATTATCGGTCATCCGCTGCATCTCACGGAACTTGTCGGTATCGTAACCGTTGGTCTTGAAGTTCTGGATGAAGGCACAAATGAGGCGAGTGAGTTTGAAGATGTATTTGTTCTCCTCCGTGGAGACAATCTTCTGATATACCTCCATATCGGAGCGGCGGTCCAGGACAATGCCTTTCTCCTTCAACTGGTCTTCCAGATGTTCAAGGAACGGACGTCCGTCATTGTAGGCAGAGAAGGTATATATCAACTCGGTGCCATGTTCACGATGGAAGAGAATCTTATCGTTGACTTCCTTCTTGTATCGATTCAGTTCCGTTTTGGAGTAGCGATTGTTCTTACCGTCCTCGGTGATGCCGAAATGCTCGATGTAGATGGTTCGATCTCCTTGCCTGATGACAAAATCTGGGGTATATGGCTTGTGAGAATGGCGGAATCCGTAAGGGTAGGGCCGCTCATATTCATAATCAATCTTGTGTAAGTACAGGAAGTTTGCAATCATCACTTCCTGCGAAGAGCGGAGGGATTCGTAATTGATGGTGATGGATTTGCCTGTACGCTTATTGGTAATGGTCTCCACGTACTCATTCATATTGGAACGCATCGTGGAGAAATCGGCCTTTGAGATGTAGTTGAAGAAGGCGTTAAGGTCATCTCCTTCGTATGGAGCATCGAAATAACTACTGAAGAAGAGGATCAGTTTATTCACCATATCCGACTCCCGGAGGACATCGTTCTTGAGGTAGTTATTGATGATGTCAAACATATAGCCGCTGTCCACCACATTCTTCTTATCGGCATCCTGCTTACGGAGGATGGCATATCCGGTCTTATGGAACGTGGTAACGGGGCAATTGATTTTCAGAGCCTTGTTAATCTTGTCTTGAAGTTCTCCAACGGCTTTGTTTGTGAAAGATATGACAAGAATCTGCTCGGGTTTGATGCCCTTCTTTTCTACCAGGTACTTCACTTTGGCGGCCACCGTGGTAGTCTTTCCGGCTCCAGCGCCGGCCACTACCAGCATATAGTCCTCGTCCGTGAGAACCACTTTGCGTTGCTCTTCGTCCAGGGAGATAGCGGAATCGACCTTGGATAGAACCTTATCCAGATAGTGCTTGTCCGTTTCCAGATGCCTCTGCAGGAAGGAATGATTGTGATGCTGAATGCTGGTGGAGCCTTCTCGGAGGTCAGAAAGGTCAGCATAATTCCAAAGGAAAGCCTCGACAGATGCCGCTGGTATGGAGAACTTCTCGCAGTACAGGCCGAGCGTGGTTGCAGTCTTCTGATTCTGAAAGAAGGTGTTGATGTCCGCATACTCGTCAATCAGCTGCTTGTAATCACTGCGGGCCAGATACCTGTCCTCCAAGAGGAGCGAATTCAATCGCTGGGTGAACTGGAGCAACCGAGCATACTCTGCTGTAGGCGCTTTTGGTATGACGATGGACGACTCCGGTTTCTTGGGAGCCTCTTTCGACTTGTTGCGCCTGTCGGAAAATATGCGGTTGAAGAAGGACACGATTAAACGTTGATGTTCTTAACTTCCTTGGAAAATACGCTATGGAAGGTTATGGTGTTCTTAACCATCCAATCCAACGCTTCTTCTACCTTGGCGGGATCGGAAAGGTCGGTTTGATGAGAGAGTGCAATCGTTTTATCTCTGGCAGCAGGATTTGCATCCCATTCGGGTTCACACCCCAGAGCTTTGTTAATCTCGTCTTTCCGAGCCATCAATGCGGGGAAATAAGTGTCAACCATCCTTCCGCTTATATAAACACGAATACCCACCACGCTCTTCTGTGTGTTGCAGATATTCGACAATACGATCCCGGAACGACCTAACCTAACGTCATACCAATAATGCGCTTGTGGCGTCTGCAAAGAAGAGAATTTCTTTGTATCAAGAAGTTTGTCCCTGAATTTTGTCCAGAAATCCAGTTGAATACTCCGGGACTCGCTTTCATTGTTTGTTTTGGCTTTTAGCGTCTTCACATTCGTACTCGGCGTACTGACAATATTAAGGCGCATTGATGCGGTATCATCAGTGATTTGCCAAAGTTCCAGCTGAATTCCCCAGAAGGCCAAATCCTCATTGGTATTATCATTCAGCCAATCAAGTGCTTTCTTATGCTCTTCTGTGAAGTCTGTCGCAATCCAAACTATCGTTTTTGCATTCAGTGCAGAAGCATAAGTGATGCTTTTTCCGAGGTGGTCATGATTTGTTCTTTCCAGCTGGTTTTCAATCACGACGTAAGCATCGTTATTGATATCCCTTGCCAAGATATCAACAAAATATGGACCTACAGATACTTCACGTCCAACTACCTCGAGTTCCATTCCGATCTTATCACCCACTTCAGAAATATTCTCAACTATCCAAGGAGTAAAATCTTTATCCTCCTTCGGCCACATTTTGCGAGGGCTAATTTGTTTCTGTTTGATTAACTTCATATTGCTACAATAATTCTTCAATAGGTTTCCAGACTTTATCGTTGGTCATGTCTTCAGTCCAGACGGTATTGCTGATATAGAGTTGTGTGCCAACGGCGCGGACAAAGCCCCAGTGGAGTTCGGGGTGGCGTGAGCAATACTCTTTCAGTGCCTCGAACTTCTTGCCTGCGTACTTGTCAATATTGTTGGAGGAGCCATCTGCGGTCATACCGCCTTTTCCCTCCAGAATCCATATCTTGCCATCCGTAGTTTGGATTATATAGTCGGGGTAGAAGTGGTTCCGACGGAAGGCACGGCGATAAACTAAGCTGAAGAAATCCTCACCCTTGTCGCCGTTCTTGTAAACGTGTTTGACTTTATCGTATCCCTCACACCACTCTTCAAACATTATCTCGGTATAGGTGCGGTTAGGAGCAATCAGGATGTTATTACCGTAGTTATCATACACGTTCTTCTGATAGACCTTTGTGGCCTTCATCTTCTTGTGCTGATTGTAGTACTGGTAGGCCGGGATGCCCCACTGGGATTTCTTGATGGTGGTCTCTTTGATTTCGCCAATCTCGTTCAGGCTGATCTGCTCGAATACCTCGATAAGCCGTTCTTTGTTGTTGACCAGGAAGGCATTGTACTCACGCAGAGACATATCCGTGAGAAGCTTGTTCTTGCGCTCAAACTCTTTCTCCTCATCGGAGAAAATGGGGTTGTAATAATCTCCAGGGCCAAAGAGTACACGAAGGGCATTATTGGAGATATTCTCATCAACACCTATAGCAGCAGCGATACGACGCTTGGCATCACGAATGATGAAGCCGTCATCGTGGTTGTTTATCTGGTGTTCGCCGCCGAAGATGCTGTTCAGTTTCAGCATATCGTGTGTTGTGCGGGCAACGCCTTCAATGGCTGAAGTCTTCAGTTTGGTGCCGAAGATATAGCCCTTCGTCTTCTCCATCTCATCCTTTTCCAGTACACCATCGCCGTTCAGGTCGCAAGCCTTCAAAATGGCTTTACGTACAACCTTGACAACGGCCTCAGGGTTGACGGCAAAGCGGTCGCTTCCATCAAGCGCTTCTTTCTCGAGAAGGATATTGGGGGCCGTCAATTTGCGCCGGTATTGATAGGTGTAGAAGGAATCCGAGAGGCTGGTGGTCATTCCCTCTGTGAACTCGTTATCGAGCGTGTAGAGGTAGCAATTATCCAGCAGCGCGAGGCCGTAGTGCTTACGCTCAGGCATGCGGCGGATTCGACCTACGGTTTGGATATTGAATCGCTCTGTGCCGCCTTCACGCAGTTTTACGAGAATCTTGGCGCGAGGGCAGTCCCAGCCAGTTGCAATGGCCTGCTTAAATAGCAGGAAGGCATATTGGCCGTCGAGGTTGCTAATCTGTTCTGGATTGTCAGGATGGTCGCCACTGAACCAAGAAGCGACAAGTCCAGAGGTTTCCGGATACCCCATATCTGTAAGAGCGTCCTTCACTCGCTTGATCCAGTCTTCCCGTCCATTCGGAAACTGTATCAGGACGAGGGGGCGAATCTTCAGCCCGCGCTTTTCATATTCACTTAGGATCTCCTTCCGTTTCTTGTCTGCCAATTCAAGCAGCTGGAGGTCATCGTCCAGGTTGTTGTTCTCCTGGATAGCCTGGGAAACACCTTCATTGATAGAAATGCCGGAAGCAATCAAGCCTGCTGCAATGACTTCATCGTCCTTGATTTCCTCAACAGCATCGCCTTTGCTGACCGGTGTAGCGGAGATTCGGAGTACGTGTACAGGCTGGATGTTGGCAACATATTCGTTGGCCGTATCGCGATATTTGTGCTCCTCGTCAATGAGCATAAAGATGTCAATCCCGTCATTGTGGCAATGCAGGACCTTCGTCATCAGATCTTTATGCTCGCCTTCACGCAGGACGACATTAGATTTCTTATTAATCTTATCCCAGTTGATGAAATACACTCTGCCACGAGGATCGGGCTCATTGATGAAGGAATACACATCGCCGTCTGGGATGCCAGATGTGACAGCCACAAATGTATCCTGTGACTGTCTCTCCAAGCCGCCCGCACCAGGGCAGAGCCAGAGAAAAACCGTGTTCGGATTCTCGTCCAGGTAGTCATCGATGAAGCGGCTGACAAGTACGGTCTTGCCGGAGCCGGTTGGTGCATAAAGGATTACCTCATAATGGTCCGCACATTTACGAAGAAGACTCTCCTCGTGCTTTGACTGGAAAGGTATGATATCGCCTGTAAACATTATTCTGCTGCCTCCCTGAGTTCTTGTCCGAAGAATTCCCTCGGAATGTATTTGTAGCCTATTTCTTTCAGCGCCTTGAGTTCCTCGGTGCTGAATATGATGTTCTGGTTCACCCAGACTCGTTCAATATGAGGACGAACGTCTGCGTTGAGGATGGTTCGCCGGAAGTCCTCCTTGTTCAAGATAAGTACGTTATTCACATTGTCAACCTCGATGGCATTCTGGAGTTCAATCATCTCTTTGATATGCAGGCACAGAGCATTGCTAAGGAGATAGTCTTCCGGTTTACGAGGAGTCCAGCTGCACTTGAAGAACTTCACGTTTGACTTAAAGCCATCAGCTAAGTGAATGTCTTTTTCGCTTATCGAGATATAACTGCCTTTCAAAGGCTGGCCCTTGAGGTCTTGGCCTTCAATACAGCATTTTGTTCTCGGCCACGTGACATACTTAGCGATACCATACTGCTCCCATTCTTCATCGCCAGGCTTAAGGCCTATTCCACTTAGTTTCTTTGCCTCATCGGCAGATACTTCGTTATTGGTCACTATAATACAACGGCGTTTGCCATCATCTTCCGCATTAAGCAAATTAACAGCATGAAGGGTGGTCCCAGATCCGGCAAAGAAATCTACAACGACACCATTAGGCTTCTTATCCATGAAGAAGCGAATAGCATCGTGTGTAGCATAAAGCGACTTGGGGAAAGTGAACCGCTTCTCACCTAACACATTCCCAAGTAAGCGTGAGCCATATTGGGTGGCATCGTGCGATGGTATTTTCCAAATATCACCCGGAATAGCCATCACTGTGTCAGATTCGCTATCCTCCGTAATAATTTCATTATTTAAACCGCGGCCAATCTCTTGAAAAGCGCCGGATTGTATTTTGCTATACTCCCCATCTTTGAGAATGTAGACCGTATATCCCTTTAAATAGTTGCCACCGATTTTCACGCGGCCCTGTTCTTGTCTCTCCCTAAACGTCTCTGGAGTCCACTGCCATCGTCCCTCACTGCCATCTTTTCGTATTGGAAGAAGAGGATAGAGACCCGGGCGCTCTTCTGCCTTTGATACTCCTTCGGGGAGAGGTTCTCCAACAAAACGGATTTCGTTCGTTTGAATATCAATATATATTGGATAAAAGCCACCTGGAGAATCACTACGAGCAGCACTTGTCCCGGATCGTTTAAGTAAATCCCAGCGGACATTCCCAGTATGTGTTCTCCCTTTACTTGAGACCCATTCTCGGTCCAATTCTAATGGATGTGGTGCGGCAGCGCCATTCATTACGAAAAACACGTATTCTCCGCTTCGTCCAAAACCACCGACACGAGCGACATTGGCAGGATTAATCATTGTGCTAATCATCTGAATCCTGGCCTCCGGGAAGAGTTCCTCAAGCAGGCATCCCAGACGCAAGTATTCTTTCTCGTCAATCGTGCAGATTAAAACGGAGTCAGATGGATTCAACAAATCTTTTGCAAGAAGCAGGCGATTCTTCATCATTGATAGCCACTTGCTATGGCGATACACGTCTGTCCCATCAACGTAGTCGTTGTTGTACTTCCAGTCTCTGGCTCCGGTGTTATACGGCGGATCGATATAGATGCAATCTACCTTTCCCTTGTGAGTCTTTTCCAAAAGGTAGAGCGCTTGTAGATTGTCGCCCTCAATGATGAAATTCCACGGCAAAGAAGCATCTTTGCAAAGCCTACGCTCCGAATCTGCAGTAAGAATTGGAATGTTCTCCTTCAGAAGATCATCCACCTCTTCGGAATGCTCCTCCCAGACAAGGCCATATTTCTTGTCACGGATATGATTCTCTATCTCGTTAAAGGCCTGTATGGAGACGTCATCGGGGTGGGACTCCTTAAGGCTCTCCAGGAAGGCAATCATCTGGTCTCGCTTTATTTTGGACAGGTTGGCCATATATAGTGCTTTCAGATTGAATCTACATTCATAAATTACAAATTTAACGATTTTCGCCGAAATATCCAACAGAAAAACATAAGACCTTGATTCTAAGACAAAAAACAGCCCCGGCTTATCACCCGGGTTGCGAAGTGGTTACCGCTTTCGGTATCGTCCTCGAGAGACTTTGTCAAGGCGGGTGTCCAACCATTCCCGGATGTATCATTCGGCGGTTGGTATGGACAGGCCCACCTCCTGGGCTGTGGCCTTGAAGTCCTTCGCTCCAAATTCTTCCGGGAGGGCATCCCAGAATGCCTTCAACAGCAGAGGCTCCTTGGCCTGTCCGGTGGCGACCTTCGAGGTTGAGGAGGGAAGTTCCTTGATGACACGCAGCATGTGCTGCTGGAGCACTTCGCTGATAGCCATCGCGGTCTGGTAATCCTCGTCACTACAGATGCATGGACTGTCGGTGTCACCATCCTCCCATATCCGCAGCGCTGAGATAATCATCGCTATGCGGAAGGTGCTGGTGGCGAGTCGTCGTACCGAGGCCACGGTGTCATCGCCGAACAAGCCCACGTAATCGGCCTGGAGCAGGGCGAAGTGCTTGTTGAAGGCGACTCCCTGCTCGGGCGTCAACTGGAACTTGATTTCGGGCAATTCCTGCAGCGTGTGGAAGAATGCCAGGTACTCTTTGCCTAACTTCTAGAAGAACTCGTCCAGGGGCTCTCCATCGCCTTCGTCGAGCACGTCGATCCATTCCGTGTTCTTGTCCAGGTAATAGAACAGGAAGCGGCTGAAAAGGCTGTTTTCGACGCTTGACATCAGGTTCACGACTTGCTGGGGAGTGCCAGGAGAGAAGATCCAGACAGTGGCAGAAGGTGGGATTGAGAAATTCAGCCCTCCTGACGTGAACACACAGTGTAAGGTTGAGCTGATTTTCTAAATGTAAGAGAGACGGTTGATTTCAGCCGCCTCTCTGATAACTATCACATATACTTGATGATTTCTGCGAACAAATATTCCACTTCATTTATAGAAATGACATTGCCAGGTCTAGCATATTTATCAACGATAAATGTGCTGAACGGTTGGAGGTTTGAACACTTGTTATACATGTAGTCCTTTATGACATTAGTAAAGTCGAGAACACCCACATTAAAACGGTATGATAAATCAATCAGAGTATCTAACTCAATTACTATTGGCACAGAGATAAAGCCACTAAAGTGAATTTTTGGGTATTTATTGTATTCTTCCACTACCAGAGCCTGAACCCCAATCGCTGAAAACGCTCTGTCTGTTGTTACCACAATAGGCACTATATCTGTAACCTTACTCACATCAGGATCAAGACTATCCATGACATGATTCTCAAAAATGGCTTTAATGGTATGATGCAATTGGCCTGCACCCTTTCTCTTTTCTCCATCTAGCAAGCATATTCTTTCACAAATTGACCTCTTTACCAATGCCATATCAGAAGAATACTTGAATCTGTCGCCTAATATTACGTCCTTGAACTCAAACAGGTACAGGACACTACCTATTCGCATATATAAGTCTGGTTCTGCTTCAATTCCTTGGGATTTTAGATATTCTCCCATGAACAACTTTGAGCAATTGGATTCAAAGGTTTTCTGAATTAGACTATATAGCAGTTCTGGCTCTGAAAAATCCTGACCCAAACAGCTGCTAAAATCAGGGTAACCATTATACTTTTTCCCTTTCTTGTTCAATATTCCATGTGCCTCGACAGTACGATATACGTCAAAGCGCATTCCCTGATAAATCTTATCAACTAAAAGATTGGCATTAAGAAACATATAGTTCTTATTGCTACAATCAATAAGGAAATGGTCTCTGAGGTAGTTTAAGGCATTGTGATCTTTACTTAGTTCTACACAATCCTTTAGGTCGACACTGTATTGTTTGAAGAATTCATTATCCCCAGGGTCAGCTGTATCAACCTTTATGAAGCGTCCTTTAAGAGATTGTGCATAGAAATTAAAGAGTCTGCCGATATATTCCTGCCAGCATGTAACTTTCTTGTCAGCATAAAATAACGGAAGTATCTGTTTGTAATGAGTATCTGATTCAAGAAACTTGAAGAACGGTATTGCCTTGTATATTTGGTATTTAAAGTCTTTGTATAACTTGAATTCAACAATAGGAAGATCAATCTTTATAGATGCCTCAATCAAATCTTTCGGTACGCCTCCCTCTGCTTGACCGTCAGTCCATTTCTGATTACAATACAAAATTAGTTTGAATACTCTTTCGTATTCATCTTCACATAATTCAATGTAATCATCGTCCTCATCAAATGGAGTGAAGTTTTGGAGCGCATATCCGAAGGCCATAGTGCATCCATACGATTCATAGAGTAGGCACTTTTCGTTTTGTCTTGTAAAATGCCATATTCTTTGCTTGGCTTTTGTTGGGACATAGCGCACAAAGTCCCTAATTTGCTGTCTCTGGGTAGCTGCATCGCTGAATGCATATAAGACACGATCTTGCTGCTTAACGATAAAGTTGAGTATGGCCATTGTAGGAATTCCTTCAATGACTTTATTTATGTCGACAGTTTCGTAATCGTCATAAACGCTTTTGTAGCCAATACAAATGAATACTTCTGGTATTGGGCTATTGGCTTTGTTCTTTATTTCTGTCATTATTAGATGTTAATGAGATCAATAACTGTCGATATCTATTTAGTCTGCAGTCAATCTGTACGTGAACTCCTTAGGGGATATCTTAAGGTTTTCTCTTAATTGCTTATTCAATGCCGCATTCATAGAAGGGAGGAATGACATATAGTTTGTTACAGCAGACTGAATTCCACTTACGCTACTTTTGTTCTTGACCCAGTTTTGCGGAATGAAAGGCTTGTTCTGACTTTGAGCATTGTTGGCTTCAGCATCAAATGCACTGTTAAGACAATTAGCTGCTATAGCTACTATCTGATCCACCATATTATTGGATGATGCAACTTTGTAGCAAGCATTTGGAGATGGTACGTTGCTAGTACCGTTGATTTTCGCAAAGATGCTTGAGATGGCAAACAGGAAATGATAAGGTGCATATGCCTTCATGGTCAGGATTGTCTCATTGAGAGAGAGAGGGTTGTCTTCTGTCCATTTATCCATGATTTTCTGGAGCCAGAAATTCAATGCAAACATATCTTCTGGTGAATACTCATTCCTAAAGAGTGTATCAAAGTATTTGTCGAAAATCTTTGTTTCTCCATATGATAAGTTGGGCCTTTGAGAATACCATGCGATAAGGATCTTTCCTAAAGCAGCAAGTTCTATTGTATAGTCCTTGTTTTTGTCTGCTGGAGTAATATCACCTCTCTTTGTGGCAAAGTAACCCTGAGGGTATTTTTGCTCATAAGCTTTCTTCAGACGAAGGACTCGCTTGTCATTACTTCTTAAATCACGGGCCTTGACGGCGCTTTGTGTATTGGTATTGGTGCTTATGGAATCGGCTCTATCTCTCTGAGGGATTTCATAGAAACGGAACAACACATAAGCGTCGTCTTTTTTCTTTACTGTCTCACTGCAGTCAAGAATGGTGTTCAAGGACTGGCATCCATTGACTACGCTGAGTCCATGTAGTGAAATCTGTCCGGAACCCTTTTCCTCCATCTTGTTGCAAATGGCGGTTATACCATTGTGGTAGAAGAAAAAGTCAGAACATCTGTCACCCATGATTGTTTTCTTGATCTTCTTATTTACGGTATTGCTATGTCCAAGGCTTTGACGAACATTCTTCTGGAATAATGTTCCGTTTTTTATGCCAGGTATCTTGATGCATTCCTTAAGAGACATTGCTGCCATCAGGACTTTTGTACCAGATAACTCAGTGAACAGGTATTTCCCATTTTCCAGAGTAATGGTGTGATTGATGCTAGGATTGTCCTGCTACATTGCACGGTAGTAGTTGTCCCTGACATCATTAAGTTCAACAGCGACGAATTCAGCCTCAAACTTTGGGTTTTCTTCTTCTGCCAATTTATTCTGGAATGCTGCAATGTCTTTACGCGCCTCTTCTGTGAAAGTGGATGTTGTAATTAACTCATAAACTATAGAATACCCGTCGTTTTCCAGCGCATTGGCAATCTCGCCAAGCTTTGTCTGTAACTTAGGGTTTGCGTTCGCTTGTAATGTCGCAAAATCGCTTGTGAGTTGACTATGTGCAGAAATGACCTCTCTGACAGGTGTAGCATCTACTGATGGGCCTGTATAGAACTTTCCTTGGATGATGTAAATCTTGCTCTCATCATCATCGATATAAACGGCATCTATCTGCTTGTCCTTAGCACCATCAGTCATTGCAGATTTTGCCTGCATTGAATCTAATAGGTGAACGTTACGCAAATACCATCCGACAAACCTTTGTCCGTCGTTAGGGTAGTGCTGCTTGTAATAATCTTGCTTGATCTCTGACTGAATCTTGTCGAGTATATTGATGTCTTCCATATCTTCTTATTTTTCTCTTAGATGTTCAAATGTTACTTACCGATACATCAATTGTTAATTAATTGAATATCAAATGGTTAGGGTGTCTGCGCGAAAAATTTGACGCTTTTCTTAATTCGCTGATAATCAAATAGTTAAGCGTATTATCGTAAGTTTTGAACTTCAAAAAGGTGTCACTATTTCCGTATCACTTTCCCACGCAGGAATTTTAATGCATTGATTATCAATGACTTATATTTCGCGCGCTAAAAACTTGAAGATTCTTTGTAACTGTCTGATAATCAGTTATTAAGAATATGGTCCAAAGCCTCGGTGGTCTTCAAAAAGAGGACATTTTCGCCTCTTTTCGGCCTGTTTCTGCCATCACCTCCATGGTGGAGATGCCTCATCTGTCGCCTTACAACAAGTTAACTGAAATACCCTGAACAGGATGCCTTGATTCCCATCAATCTGACAGCTAACGTTCGGACAAATATAGTCAATTTATCGGATAGTATTGATTGGTATTATATGGTTTTCGTCAATATTTCGTGAAACGGAAAATTGATTATTTTGTTCTGTTGTTGCGTAAATACTAGTATTTGTATTTGCAGGTATAAATTTTTGCAAAAAGCTTCTACTTTGATGCTATGCGTATGGTTGATGGCATAGAGCAGCAGATACAACAGAGCGAGTTCCTGGCCATCCTGATCCAGGCGATGAAATCAATCGGCGAAAGCAGGATGACCGATCATCATCGTACGGTTATCAATGGCCAAATGCCATGTCAGAGTATCTTATAATTTAGTCTTGAAGATCTCTTCCAGTTTTGCAGCCTCTTCCTCGAGCTTCTGGGGATTCTGTTTGGCGAGCTTTGCAAGGTTGAGAAGTTTCCACTTGACTGACGGGTATTCTTTGAGATACTCGAACTCATAGCCATTCCATGCGGGAGTGCCTTTCTCAAAGCTGACAAGAAATCGCTTGTCTGCGTCGGTCATCAATGCGTTGACATCTGCAATGAGTCTGGCGCGGGTATCTTCAAATTCCTGATAGGTGAAAGGTATCTCGGTCATGCCGTCGAACTGGTTTGCCATTGCTTCACGCTGGTCGATGAGTCGCGGCGCAAAAGACTCGTGTATCGGGCGGTCGCTTCCGAGAAGGCAGAAGATCAGACCCTCGCGACACTTGTCAAGAGGGAAGTCCATGTACTTGACGTCAAATAGGTCGCGGGGATGCTGGCGAGAAAGCGCAGCTGCGATTTTGCCGCCGTATAGCTGTGTAAGAGGCACAATGCCCGCCTCGCAGTACAGGCCAAATTCCTCCTGGGCTTTTTCGCTGAGCGGCTGGGATACAATCGGACCGCTTACGATTCCTCTCTTGGTCTGGTTCACTTCTACCTTTACTTGCTTGCCTCGATATTCGCAGAGAAGCTTGCAGGTACTGTAGTTCGGGGTTATGTGCATTCCTTTGAATGCTTTTACTGCTTTCTCGCAGATGGATGCGAGGTGCTTGTTGATATCAGCAATACTTGTCTGCCTGTCTGAAAGTGGGATATAAGTGAGGTCAATGTCAACTGAATATCGTGGAAGATCCTTCAGGAACAGGTTGATGGCCGTTCCGCCGTGTACGGCAAATACTCCTTCATCCATGATGATAGGCATCAGGCGAAGCAGCAGTTCCACTTTCTGGGCATAGACTTGTGTGTTGATATTTTTGTCATTCATATTCAGCCAGTTCTTTAGGGATTGTCATGTTGTATTTGGCGATGTACCTGCCAGTTGGCACAATCATATAGCGCGATGTGCCGAGCGGAATAGAGTCCAGGTTCAAGGTTCTGAACCACTGGTGTCCTGCTTTCTCTGCCATATAGAGGAAGAGCCTTCTTACTTTCTTTGATGTGCATGTCTCCAGAAGCGATTGCACGAGTTTGGGCCGTAGAGTGGTCAGGCTTTCCATTATATAATACAGATCCAGCAGAGAAGCAGATGACTCCGGAAGATTAAGGCACTCCAGCATTGCTCTTTCCGGCGATGAAACAAGCAACTCGTTGCCGTCTGAGACGAAAGGCTCTACGCCCTTGCGGTCATCGCCCAGAAACGAGGTTACCATGTACTTTATGGTCATGTCCCATTCCCTCTGCGTCAGCCATGTAGGGAGTTTGTCGTCTTTGCCGGTAAACAGATATGCCTGCGGCTTACCCATGGACAGGTAGTGCGAGTATCCTCTCATCTCGAGCGCTGTGTATGCACCTACGATGCATTCTTTTGAGAGCTGGTAGTTGTATGCTGAAATGGTCTGCATCAATGTAGGAGTTGTGCCCTGAAGTGCATATACACCTTTTGACAGACGAGAGAGCCAGCCGCTTTTCATATATGCATACTGACTTTTGGCATCGAGCCCCTGACGGGAAAGCCATTCTCCGAACAATATTTTGGTATCCGGATTAGACTTAAGTATTTGCTGTATCTTTGTTGCCATATTCTATAAATGTGCGAATTTGAGAGTAAATACTTAGCAAATATATGACTTTATCCCTAAACTGCCAAACAATTCTTTGGCCTATACAACACAGCGGTCACCCGGTGAGGTGTCCGCTTGGTATTGGAGAGAGCTGCGCTTCGCCTGCCTCTCCCACGAACCCGCTTGCGAGAACTACCTTGACTGTGCCTATTCTGTCATAGATGGACAGTTTTTCAAGGATGAGCTTGTTTCCAGGAAGTTGTGCCTTGATGATAGTGCCGCTCTGCGGCCAGATACTATTCGTTGGCGGTATCGAGGGTGAACATTCCCTGAAGCACTACGATTCTTTCGGAATCATAGCTCTTTAAGGAAATCGGGTTCATGCCGAAGTTTGTTGATATTGATGTAATCATAGTGTTAGGCTTTATTAAAGGTCGTTGACGAAAATGATGTCGGAGATGATTGATGAATCGAAGATGCTCCAATGATGTCACACAATGTCCACAAATTCACCCTCGATGTAACATACGTCCAAAAAGGTGTACAACTGGTGACCAAGGTATGTTATTATTTGGAATTCTCGTATATTTATAAGCATTTGATTATCAACAAAAAAAGCCCTCTGCTTAATTGCAGAAGGCTGTACGCCTGGTGTACATATAACTAATAAAGTATTAATGACTTACGCGGTTTAATTTTCTTATATGGATAACCTTTGTCCGATTACATCGATATTCTTGTAGAGGGAGAGGATAAGGATTATTATGTCCGAGAGCTGGCCGGACCGGGCTGGGAAGACAGTAAGATTGGAAAAATTCTGTACAAGACTCTCTGCGCGCTTGGGATTATTAGAATTTACTGCCATTATGGCAGTTTGAAAGAACTGGCAGATGGTTTGATATATAGGAAGTTAAATAACGAATTATTAACGTATGACAGAGACTGAGTCAAAAGAAAAAAGACATTTCAAGGTACTGGCCATTGACGGCGGAGGAATAAAAGGTTTATTTTCCGCACAAGTTCTTGCTAAGTTCGAAGAGGCCTTCGGTACAAAGGTCACAGATTGTTTCGATTTGATCTGTGGAACTTCGACAGGTGGAATTATTGCCCTTGGAGCATCATTAGGGATTCCCATGAAGGATGTCGTTAGATTTTACGAAGAGAAGGGGCCCGCAATTTTTGCCGAATCATCAAAGAAAACCTGCATTGGCAAGATACGGTTTTTACTTAGGCAGGTTGGATTGTTTGGCAAATACGACAGCAAGGAACTTGAAGGCGCCTTGAAAGAAGTTTTTGGCGAAAAGACAATGGCAGACTGCAACAACCTGATGTGTATTCCAGCGTACAATCTCAACTCAGCAAGAGGACGCGTATTTAAGAAAGATTACAATCAGTTTACCGAAGACAACAGTAAGCTCTGCGTTGACGTTGCCTTGGCAACAGCAGCCGCCCCTACATATCTCCCCGTTAAAGAAATCGACGGAGATCAATTTGTAGATGGAGGTGTATGGGCCAACAACCCGTCCATGGTAGGCTTCAATGAATATTTATACCAGTTCGCAAATGACGAAAGGTTCGACGGCGTGGAAATACTATCAATTAGCAGTTGCGAGGTAGCTAAAGGGGCAATTCATAAGAAGACTAAAAGAGGTTTCATTCGATGGGCAAGTGCATTGTTTGATGTATTCATGAATGGACAAGCACGTTCAACATTGTTCTACATGAACAATTTGAAAGGCAAACTCAACTTTTACTATGACTATCAGAGAGTATGCAATGACGCTTTATCTCCAGAACAGGCTAAGATTATTGACATGGATAATGCCAGCCCTAAATCCATTGAAATACTTAAATCCCTCGGCAATGATACGGCAATCAATGCTAAGATGCACAAAGAAATAGCCTCATTCTTTAAAACAAAAAAGACAATATAATATGGCAAATAACCAAGAACAGTTTGACCTCTTTCACGACACAATCAATTCTACGAAAAGAGAAACACTTCGTAAAAATCGTGATGCGATCCGGACTCGTATCACAAATTATTTCAACAACAATCTCCCGGATGAGATTAAGCCCATTTTCCGTGGCCAAGGCTCTTTTGCGATGTACACTATCCTGAATCCTATCAAAGATGATAGCGGGTTAGGTGCATACGATTTGGACGACGGTGTTGTATTTCAGTCTGACACTATTGATGACCGAAAATCCGAGAGCTGGTACCATGATAAAATTGTTGCCGCGGTTACAGGCCACACTGATCAGGACCCTATCGATAAAGGGCCTTGTGTCCGCGTAACATACGCAGACGGTCATCATATTGACTTGCCAATATATTTCGAACTTGAGGGTAGCGAACATCCACAGCTGGCTCACAAATACAATGGCTGGGTAGACTCTGACCCCCAAGAATTCACACAGTGGTTTTCTGACCAGTGTGGTGAAAAACCAATGCTGCGCCGGCTCGTGAGATACCTTAAAGCATGGTGTGAATACATTTCGTCTGAGAAAGGATTCAAAATGCCATCAGGTTGCAGCCTTACAATGCTGGCGGCCAAACACTATGTTGACAACGAAGACAAACGCGAAGATATCGCTCTTTCAAAGACGCTGGCATCCATGTATGACTCTCTTAGCGTAGAGAATGGGTTCAAGTGTCCACGTCCAACATTCCCGGAGGGAGAAGATCTGTTTAAAGAGTATTCTGAAACAAGAAAGAACAACTTCCTCAATGAGCTCAAGTCGTTCAAGAACGATGCAGAGCGAGCACTTAACTGCAAAAATCAAAAAGAGGCATGCGAAAAATGGCAGAAGCATTTTGGTCCAAGATTCTCGTGTTCTACAGCTAAAGACGAAGATGAAGATGCCCGTCAGAAAAGTTTTTCCGGTTCAGTAAGAAACAATAGTCAATTTGCATAATGTAAGTCAAATATTGAAGCAGGCGTTTATCGACCTCAACTCAACAGAAGTGGTTGAGAAGGTCGATAAACGCACTGTGCCATATAGTCATCTGTATCATGAGATCTGGAACATTGATACTCAAATAACCATATCTGACGTTGCGGAGGAATTAAATCTGACCATAGCATTCCCGCAAGCATTCCCTTACAGGCTGCCTGACATATATTACTTTGATACAAAATACGACCCCATTCCTCACATTGGTCCCAAAGACCGAAAACTCTGTCTGTACGAGGCTGGAGCTTCATACTCTATAGAGGACCCTCTTGCGATTATAAAAGACGCGATTTCAAAAGCGAAGCAACTAATCTATGCAAGCGCAAAGAAAATTAACCTTTCAGATTTTAAGGATGAGATATTCAGCTATTGGCATGAACATTATGACAAGGAAAGCGAAGTAGATGATTCTTATCTAATCTGGGGAAACGTGCCTGCAAACTCATGTATCCTGGAGACCTGGGATTACTTCAAGCCAAAATTTGCTTTGGAAGATTCCCAGGATTACCCAGCGACGCTTGTCGTCCCAGATGGGTACAGTAATGATAAGCTAGAGCGATATCTGAGTACCCGAAGCAAAGTAAATAAAAGGCGCTGTATATTCTCAAAAAGTACAATCATTCCACAAACTCCGCCATACAACTGTACGGTAAAAGCCATAATAGATTGGACAACGGATGATAATGACCGGAAGAAAATCATTCAAGAGATCAATACCAATACTGGTTGCACACTGTTCTTTCCGCTCGGCGAATCCAATTCTCTGGCAGGTGTGCGAATTAAATCCATCAGATTCAGTACTGACGGATTTAGGGCTGGGAAAAAGACGCCCTATCTGGCATGGACCGAATTCGAGAAAAAGAACCAATGTCTGGAACGTTTGATGTGCCGAGTATACTCTAACGATCGTATTGTTCAACGGACAAACGGAAGCTTGATGAATCATAGGAACTTATGTATCGCTGGTTTGGGTAGTATCGGCAGCAATCTGTGCTCATTTCTATTCGGACACAACAATACGTCATTTACAGTTATTGATAGAGACACTTTAACCGTCGATAATATCGGTCGCCATTTACTAGGCTTCAACTATCTTGGCAACAATAAAGCACTTGCCCTGTGCGACCACTTTAGGAATATCAGGCCCGATGCAGACATGACTGCAATATGTGACCATATCGAAAACTACATTCTTAATTCGGGATTCAACAATGGCCAGAATACAGCGCTATTTGTATGTACGGGAGATCAGATGTCAGAAAGATTCGTTATCGATTCTATCAAGAACGGAGCCATCACATGTCCAGTATTTTTCTTGTGGCTAGAACCGTATGGTATTGCTGGGCATATGGTGTACATTAATCCTGTCGATGGTATTGACGTTTCAAGAATCTTTAATGAGAACGGACTGTATGTCAATAATCTTATTGAAGATGAAGAATATATAGCCAAATCCGATGACTTCACTGAAAGGGATGCTGGATGCAATGGAAGATATGCATTGTATTCTGGCAACGATGTTACATTGTTACTTTCGGCGATGTACTCTGAGATTGAAAAACTCCTTGATCAGCCCTCACACTCTAGATTCTACAGATGGATAGGAAACATAAACATAGCTCAGTCGAACAATATCAGATTGAAGCAAAAAGAAAGCCTCGAAGGAGGAAAAGTGGAAATAGAAGAACTCTAACGATTTCAGATTTTAGGTTTGAGATCACACAAGAAGTAATTGAATATCTTTCCGGACAAGTTAAAAAATCCGGAAACGAGCAAGCTGGTATTCTGATTGGTTCAGAAATTGGTGATCACGCCTATCGGATTAATAAAGCATCTGAACCTTGTGGAATCAAACAAAAGGCATCCAAAATCGGTTGCGTTCGAAATGCAAAGAAGGCCAACGAAATAATTGCCACTGAATTTGAAAAATCAAACGGCACCCGTGTTTACCTTGGAGAATGGCACACACATCCTGAGGAATACCCAAGTCCTTCGTATGTCGATACCAAATCAATAAAGACCATCACTGAAACCGGCGACATTCCTGTTGAAGGTATTTTTTTAATTATTGTAGGACTGGATCAATTCTATTTCGGATTTCACTACAATGGGCTATTGTATGACATTACTCCCGAGATAGTTTAGACTCACCAGTATATAAACATATTCCGCCAACTAGAGCCTCTACAATCCTCGCCTGTCCTTCTTCTGATTCCAGCAACCTGAGGTCATTGGGGTTGTCATAGAAGAAGTTCTCCACGAGGACGGCCGGGCAGAGAGTGAAGCAGATTATGTCGAAGTTATTGGTTTTCCTTGGTTAAGACACATACCTGTTCTGATAAAGATGGGGCAGGATTATGAGAATATGCTATCCTCTTTTACTTTAGTATAAAAACTCCTCATTCGCCCCATCGCATCGAACTCCTTGCCATCGACTGTCAGCTTCCTGACGACATACTTGGATGAATGGATTAATATCGGCAACTCTTAGTAGGAGCAATCCTCGGAAAGAAGAAGGGGAGTGTGCTCGTTGGAGTAGTCGCCTGCGCTGCATTTGCATGCCACTCGGTTGTTCAGGGCGAGGCGGTCCATGGAGAGGTGGTATGCGTTGCGTGTCTCGTCCTTAAGGATGATTCTGCGCTGGATGAGTTTGTTGATGCTGCGGCTGATGGTGCTTTCGTTCATCAGGAGCATTTCGCTGGCTGTCTTGCGATCCAGCAGGAAGCTGTTGTCCTTTCCGATGAGGGTAGTGTTTCATCGAGTGTGTCCGGAGCCGGTCCCTCGGTGAAACACTATTTCCGTATCACTTCCCCACGCGGGAATTTTAACGCATTGATTATCAATGACTTATATTTCGCACGCTAAAAACTTGAAGATTCTTTGTAACTGTCTGATAATCAGTTATTAAGAATATGGTCCAAAGCCTCGGTGGTCTTCAAAAAGAGGACATTTTCGCCTCTTTTCGGCCTGTTTCTGCCATCACCTCCATGGTGGAGATGCCTCATCTGTCGCCTTACAACAAGTTAACTGAAATACCCTGAAAAGGATGCCTTGATTCCCATCAATCTGACAGCTAACGTTTGGACAAATATAGTCAATTTATCGGATAGTATTGTTTGGTATTATATGGTTTTCGTCAATATTTCGTGAAACGGGAAATTGATGAAATTCACCATAACTTTATATAGCGCCTAAAGCGAGGCAGCTACGGCTGCCTTTACGGGACATCGTTTTTCGATTTCTCGCGTAAAGAGGAGGTGAAGTCACGTCTTGCGGCAAGTGTTCCTGGATGCTTATAAGCATGGTATTACCAGGTTAATGACCGGCATGGCCGTTGGCTTTGACATGCTGGCAGCCTAGGTCGTACTGTCAATGAAGGGAATCTCCCCTAGTATCACACTCATGGCAGTTGTCCCTTATTCAGGTCAGGCAGAGAGGTTCAGTGACTACAATCATCGTCGTTACGATGCTCTATTGGCCAAAGCAGATGAGACTATCGTCCTCAGTGACCAGTACTACACCAGATGCTTTCTGGAGCGTGACCGCTTCTTGGTTGAGCATTCCTCAATGCTCATTGCCTGCTATGACGGTAGGGAGAAGGGTGGTACGTTCTGGACTGTCCGGCTGGCTGAGAATCTGGCACGGAGAGTAGTAAATGTATATTAACCAATAACCGCTTTGTATGGATGATCTATTTAGTATCATCCTGTTTGTGGTTCTTTTTGTTGTTCTGAAACCTGTTATCAAGGCCATCTTCCGTGGCTTTGGTAGCTCAGATCACCATATGGACCGCTAAACAGGACTAGTTTCATATACCTTTGTCGTTCGTAGTGTTTGAAAAAGAAAACAGATACTACCGGATTGGTGTGTCTGTATGTAAATAAGGATATTAAGCGTTGTTATTGTTTTCTATTTCTAGAAGATGATCTTTCATTAGATATATTAATTCATCATAAGGCCTGTCCCATTTCGGCATGTTATCATCTCTTGTATATACAGCCCATGTATATAGCAAGTGACATAACAGTCCGGCATATTTAGGGCTTTCATCTTTAATCAATTCATAGTACTCAAGAATTCTTTCAACAGGTTTTGGATGTATTCCATCATCTATTAATTGCGGATTTATAAACAATAATGAAACGAGAGAACAGATAATACCGTACATTGCTGTGAGTTTTAGATTCCCCTCTAAGTCTGAGTACATTGACCAGAAAGCTGATTGATCTGCAGCGACTTCTTCTTCCAATGTAGCTTCTTTGCTAAAATCTTGCCCTAATGAATGATGTGAGAATTCGTGAAGAAGACAAAAAGTCATTGCGAAGATGTACATGCCATTTGTCAATACTCCACTACCAGAAGTCATGTCTAATGAATGTACTCGCTCCATCTCGTCCTCCGACAATTTTTTGGAACAAATTAACTCGATTAAGTTGACTTTCTCTGCTGATTGTTGGAATATTGCCTTCTTGTCAAGTAGAGTCTTTAGGTAACGTGTTTCAGGTAAATCTACTTCCAACTCTTTATAATATTGATCTTTTTCATCCGATGACATTTTGTCAACTTCTACTTCTACTGCAATAGCGTCATTATTCTTGGTTCTTCCGCAATTTAGTTGAAGCACAGGTCGCTGAAGACCATTTTTCGTTTG